>MDTA01103258.1_pt1 | contig 25817 bp, 33 predicted proteins | sample 811151 | NCBI WGS metagenome assembly MDTA01 (sample SAMN05326648, study PRJNA326480) | marine metagenome | isolation source: seawater | place: Indian Ocean: South | collected 2010 | reverse complement strand
GAAGTTAATTTTAACCATGCTTGTAATTTCAAGTGTAGTTACTGTTCACCACAATTCTCGACCACGTGGGCTCAGGAGATAGAAAGGTATGGCCAATATCCCACATCTCCGGCCCACAACGCTCCAGAACATTTTCAAGGACAAAGGAAGCCTATACCCAATAGGGATGTCAATCCTTACAGAGAGGCATTCTGGCGTTGGTGGCCAACCTTGTATAAAAACCTAAAACATTTTAGGATGACCGGAGGAGAACCAATGATGGATCCAAACACGTATAAAGTTTTTGATTACGTGATTGACAATCCCAAAAAGGACCTACATCTGAACGTCACAAGCAATATGTGTCCACCAGACAAAAAGATTAAAAACAAATACTTTGACATGGTCAAAAGGATATGCATGGAACAACACGTGGAACATTTCATGCAATTTGTTTCAGTTGATGCCTACGGCAAAAAGGCTGAGTACATACGCCATGGCCTTAATTTCAATTACATGATGGACAACGTTCATGAGTTTCTGGAACGTATACCGGCCCGTAATTCGATCACGTTCATTATCACATATAACAATCTCAGTGTGACCAGTCTAGGAGATTTGCTACGTGATATCAAACAGTTGAGGCAAAAATTTAGCAAGACTTACCAGAGGATATGGTTTGACATACCGTTGTTGAGACAACCCGCGTGGCAACAGATCACTTTACTGCCCGAAAGTTATCAGGCAATACACAAAGCCAACATAGAATACATGGAAAAAAATTCCGGTCAAGAGCTAGGCTTTGGTCAATTCAAGGATTTTGAGATTCAAAAAATGCTTCGCAATTTAGCGTATTGGCGCAAAAATTATAGTGCTGACGCAAAGCTAAAAAGTAATTTTTACGCTTTTTTCTCGGAACACGATCGCAGACGTAAAACAAACTTTTTAAACACGTTTCCAGAAATGGATGACTTTTGGAGGGAGTGCAAATCGGCATGAAAAAAATATTAACCAACGGCTGTTCTTTCACCAAATACAAATGGCAATGTTGGCCCAACTTTATAAAATGGTTCAACGATGTTGAAGTGATAAACTATGGACAGGTTGCGAGTAGTAACGATTCTATAGCTAGAAGTGTTGTGCATGGAGTTTTAAAACACAAAGTTGATCATGTTTATATTATGTGGTCAGGCACAGATAGATATGATGTGGTAAATGACAATGGTGCAACCGAACCTGACTATGATTGGAATATAAATTACGGAGGACATCCTGACAAAACACAGCACACAAATTATCAGAAATACTTTTTAAATGAAAATTTAAATTATTTTAATACATTGGAAAAAATACTTTATGTGCAAATGTTTTTACAAAAACAAAATATAGATTACACAATGATGATTTACAAAGCCGATGTGTTGAAAAACAAAAATTTTAGTAAAGCGGAAAAGATGCTTAAGAATCAAATAGACTGGAGTAAATTTATTTTTTACAAAGAAGCTTTAGGTCTATGGGAGTTTGCAAATGAAAACTACCCTGAGCAGTTTGCGGAAGATAGCGACAGGCATCCATTACCATTTACACATTATAAATGGACAAAGGACATTATTTTAAAAAGTGATGTCGAATGTTCAGAACAAGAATATAGGAAATTAAAAGAATGGAAGACGTTAAATTTAAAAAAGAAATATTAGATAACATTAGTCCAAGCTTCTGTGGAGCAAAATGGTACAATGCAACTATTTGGTTGGGATCTGGAATGACCACCAGTTGTCATCACCCTCCAGCACATCAAGTGGACATTGAAAAAGTGAAACTAAATCCTAAACTTTTACATAACACGCCACAAAAGAAACAAGACAGGGCAAAAATGATTGCGGGTGAAAGACCAAAAGGTTGTGAGTATTGTTGGAAAATTGAAGACATGAAACGAGACGCAGTCAGCGACCGAGTGTATAAAAGCAAAATTTACGATACTAAAGATTTACTACAAGCCAGCACTACGCCTATCACATCGGACGTTAACTTAAAAACACTAGAAATAGCGTTTGACAGAACTTGCAATTTTGCTTGTAGTTATTGTAATCCAGCCTTTAGTTCTACATGGGTGCGTGATATTAAACAAAAAGGAAGTTATAAAAATTTAATATCGGATGGTCGAAATCATTTTACCCATAGTCACGACAAAGCCCAAATGTACAAAGACACCGAAGAGAATCCATATGTTGAGGCTTTCTTTAAATGGTGGGAATCTGATTTACACAAAACATTAGACGAATTAAGAATCACGGGTGGCGAGCCAATGATGTCACCAAGTTTATGGCGTTTACTGGATTGGTTTGAAACACAGAAAGATCGTGTTAATCCAAAAATGCGTTTAGCTATTAATTCTAATCTTGTTCCTAAGCGTGAGCTATTTGTAAAATTTTTAAACAAGATAAAAAATATTCCAAACTTGCACATTTATACCTCCAATGAGGCAACCTATGCACAAGCAGATTATATTAGAGATGGTATGAATTATGTAACTTGGTATACCCATTTAATAAATCTTCCAGACATTCGACCAGCTGGCATCCATAATATGTGTACAGTCAACGCTTTATGTTTGGAAAGTTTACCTGACTTCCTCACCGAGCTTGTAAAAAATAAAAAAGATTTCAAACGTGTGTACAATGTAGACTTGAATTACACTTTAAATATTTTAAGATTCCCAAGTTTTCAATCACCTCTGGTGCTTCCAGATAGCCTAAGGACAAAATTTAAGGAAAATTTACAACGTTGGTTAGACAAAAATATAGAAGATCTCGAGCCAATGGAGGTAGCTCACACATCAAGATTGATTGATTATCTAGACATAGTGAAGACTCCTCACAGCGAATCCTTTGATTTACCAAAATTACGTGCTGATTTCAAGAACTTTTATAAACAATACGATGAGCGTAGGAAAAAGAATTTTACAAAAACTTTCCCAATAATAGGAGAATGGTACAATGGACTCTGATAAAAAAGAAAATCCTTATGACAATTATGACTACGGTGCAAAAGAACCTGTAGAATTAAAAATTAAAGACATGACTCCTAGGCAAAAGGAGTTGTTGATAGACAGCAAAACATTTTGCATGATGCCATGGTTGCACCTCCATGCCTATCCTGACGGTCGTGCATACCCTTGTTGTTTTGCTTTTGATCCTTACCCGGTTGGAAACGTTAACAAAGATAGCATGGAAGAAGTTTTCAATGGAGAAAAAATGAAGGCCCTGAGAACAAGAATGCTTCAAAATAAGCCAAGTAAAGAGTGCGGCAAATGTTATGAACAAGAGAAGGCTGGATTCTTCAGTATGCGAATGAGCTCCAATAAACATTTTGGACACAACGTAGGCTTGATTGATAACACAAAGCCCGATGGCACAGCAGACTTTATTATAAAGTATTGGGATATTAGATTTTCAAATCTATGTAATTTTGCCTGCAGAAGTTGTGGAACTTGGTTTAGTTCCAATTGGTACGAAGATCATAAAAAATTGACAGGTGCACCTCCTAAACACGCGAAAATTATCAAAGCTGGTAGATCGTCCAACGACATATATGATCAGATGTTAAAACAATTTGATAACATTGAACAAATTTATTTTGCTGGCGGTGAACCATTGTTAATGGAAGAACATTATAGAATTTTAAAAGAACTTGATAGAAGGAAAATGTATCACGTAAGGTTGCAATACAATACCAATTTTTCAAAACTAAAATTTAAAGACATGGAAGTTTTAGAACTTTGGAACAAGTTTGATTCAGTATCAGTTGGAGCCAGCTTGGATGCCGAGGGTAAACGGGCCGAACTGATGAGAAAAGGAACGGTATGGAATGATATCGTAAACAATAGAAAACGTATGTTAAAGGAAGCACCTAAAGTTGACTTCTATATTAGTGCAACAGTTGGACTTATTAATGCATACCATATACCTGACTTCCATCGCAACTGGATAGAGCAGGAACTTATACAACCACAAGATTTTCATTTTAATTTGTTACAGTATCCTATCTGGCAAAGAATGGATATCTTTCCTAAATTCATTAAGGACAAAATCGAGGAAAAATACAACAACCATATAAAATGGTTGGCAGATAAAGATCCTCTCACAAGGGCAACAAAAGGATTTGTAAGTGCAATCAATTGGATGAAAGAAAAAGATATGACAAGCAAAACTAATATGTTTTGGGAAAACACAAAAAGGTATGACAACTTACGGAACGAAAATGTTTTAGAAGTGTTTCCTGAGCTCAAAGAATTTTATGACCACTATGAAAAGAATAAAGCCTAACGAAGGCAACAAAACGTTCTGTATGGCGCCATGGACGCACACTTTTATTTCTCCACAAATGGAGAGAAGGTTATGCTGTGCATCTAGTGAAGAAGCAACGAACTTTAAACAGTACATCGATTCACAGGGTCCAAAAAGTAATGGAATAGAATTGAAAACATTAGATCAACATTGGAACTCAGACTATATGAAAAAAGTCAGACTTAATTTACTTGCCGGCAATGAGATACCACAGTGTCAAACCTGCAATCACAAACTTCTTAATGCAAATGTGTATAGGCAACATTTTAACAGATTTTACCGAAGCCAAATTGACGAGGCTTTTGATTCTACTGATGATACCGGAGCAACCACAATGAAAGTATCAAGTTATGATTACCGTTTTTCCAACTTATGTAATTTTACTTGTAGGATGTGTGGAGATATGCTATCTAGTTCTTGGGTCACTGAAAACAAAAAACATGGCAGAGCCGATCAATACAAAACGGAAAAACTATGGGAAAGAAAAGATATAAAAGAACAACTACAACAGTTTCATGATCAAACTGTGGTAAAGGAGTTCATGGAGGCAGTTGAAAACAAAACTATAAAAGAGTTTTACTGGTGCGGAGGTGAACCATTGATGTGGAAAATACACTGGGAGGCAATGCAAAGGGTGGTCGAACTAGGTTACGCGAATTCTGTGTATGCACGATATAATTCAAACATGAGTAGGATAAATTTCTTCAAACTTAATTTATTTGATGATATTTTATCAAAGTTCAGAGACTGGCAAATAAACGCTTCTATAGATGGTACCGGAGAAATAGGGGAATACGTAAGAACAGGTTTGGATTACAAAAAGTGGTTGGAGAATATGCGATATGCTAGGAACTTTGTAAAAAATCCTAGACAACTACAATTGGATTTGACTGTGACATTTCCCGGACTGTTTGACTTAGACAATATGTATGATTTACACAAAGAACTAGAGGTTCCTCTTTTACTGAAAAAAGTTTTTACTTTCACGCCTGATGTTTACATGAGTCCTTTATGGATACCAAAAAAACTATTAACAAAGTTAGTGGACAAAGCTAAACAAAAAGTTAAAAATGAAAGAAAAACTGTTTTTAATTTGTCTTACATAGAGGGCTTAGATGATTTACTAAAACACAAATGTAATGATGAGAGATATGACAAAGAAACTTGTCAGCAAGGGTGGCGTAATGGCAAGGCGGAGTGCGAACGTATTGATAACATCCGTGGAACAGATATTAAAAAAATATTGGCTAGAGAGCCAGAGGTATTAGAGTGGTGGAAAAATATTTAAAAAGTAACATCTGTGTGCTACCATGGACGTCGTTGGAGATCGGAGTCAACGGTGGAGCCCGTCCATGTTGTTTATATGATGAACAGATTCCAGAGGCAAAGGTGTACGAACAAAGTTTAGATAAAATTCAAAAGAGTGAATACATGAATAACCTTAGACAAAAGTTTAAGGAAGGTGAACGTCCTGAGATGTGTACAAGATGTTGGTCCGAAGAAGATGCAGGAAAAGTGAGTAAAAGAATGCACACTTTTTATAAAATGAATGTAAGTTTAGATAATTGGACACCTGACAGCGAGCCACAGCTAAAGTTTATAGACTTTAAGCTAGGAAACGTTTGTAATTTAAAATGTAGAATATGTGGATCCTGGAGCTCCAGTAAATGGGCCAAAGAAGAAATGGATTATGGCCCCAACCCTTTTGCAGAGAAAAATTTAAAAGAAGGTGGATGGCCAAAAAGAGAAGTGAAATTTTTTACTGACATTCAACCTGTTTTACAACACGTTGAGTTTTTTGAATTTACCGGCGGTGAACCTTTCATGATACAAAATCATTTTAAGATACTAGAGTACTGTGTTGAAAAAGGATATGCTAAAAATCAACATATTCATTACAACACTAATGGCACTCAACTACCACCAAAAAAGATATTCGACTTATGGAGTAAGTTTAAACGTGTTGAGATTGCATTTAGTATTGACGATATTGGTAAACAGTTCGAATATCAAAGATATGGAGCAGACTGGAAAAAAGTAAATGAAAATTTAGAGACTTTTAAAAAGCAGGCCAGCGACAACATAGATTTTCAGATATGTTCTACTATTAATATTTTCAATATATTAAGTATTGCAAAATTGTCAGGATGGGTGGATGAATTCAAGCCAAAAAGTTTTTATGTAAACACTTGTTTTGAGCCAATCGAATTTAACATACAGACTTTGCCTGAGACTGTAAAAATAATGGCCACCCGTAGGTATGGAGAAATAAAAGAATTTAAGCCTACTATAAACTTTATGAATAATAAGAATCAATGGTCCAAGACACTTGACGATAAAAGACGTTATCGTATCAAACAAACAGATGCTTATAGGAAAGAAAATTTTAGCAAAACATTTCCAACTTTAAATAATTTATTGAAAGTATATGAATAAAAATATTATATCAGGTGGTTGTAGTTTTACTTTTGGACATGAACTGTCTGATTACAAGGATAGTAAAACATTTTCAACTAAAACTTGGGCACATGGACTTTCCAATTTAGTTGAAGGTAATCATTTTTCAACTGCAAAAGGTGGACTTGGAAATAGTGGAATAGCCAGACGGGTGTTCAATTATATTTCAAACAATCATACAGATTTTGTTTTGGTGATGTGGACATTTACAAGTAGATATGATTGGGCGATGCCTCATAATTCTTATCTTGAAGGCGGCAGATGGGTATCCATAACACCATGGGACACCAAAGCAAATGTTGAACAAGTAAATGCCTGTGCAGAGCCAGAGCAAGAAATATGGAGAAAGAGAAGAACAAGTTTAAGCACAACTGGAGTAACGCCACTGGCTGACACAATATTCAAACACGCAAGTAACCAATACCATGAAATTTATCTTAGTTGGAAAAGCATTATTTGGTTACAGAATATTTTGGAAAAGAAAAAAATTCCATATTTGTTTACTTTGGCTGATAACAGTTTATTCTATCAGGAAAAAACACCACACGGTGATATTGATGGTTTATTGAAAGCAATGTACAATGAAATGGATTTTGGTAATTGGCACTTTTTCGGTGAAAGGAAAATGGGCTTTAACCAATGGGCAATGTTAAATGACTACCAAAGAGGAACAACACATCCACTAGACAAAGCACACAAAGACGCTATAATGTTAATGAAGGACAATTTTATGAGAATTTATAATAAGGAGATCAAATGATTAATTGGATAAAGTCTTTGCTTAAAAAAATTAAAGATGAGATTGCTTATAGAAAGAAGATAAAGGAACTTAAGAAAAAAGATCCTTTCATATACAAGTAAAATGACATACAAACTGGAAACAACAGAACTAATAGATGTTACAGAAGATCCAGTAAGACCTGAATTAAGTTTGGAATTTAGGAATCAACCGGGCAGGACTATCTACAGTTTAATTGATAGCGATGAAAATCGTGCGGCAACTATTTGTGTTGCCTATACAAAAATGGTTCCAACCAATGTTCGTGAATTGGAAAAATTTACTGATCCAAACGGACATATCGCAGTGGCTTATACCGTATGGAGTAAGGCAAAAGGAGCTGGTAGATTGATTGTAAACCAATTAATTGCCCATGCTAGAAAACAAGACCAAATATCCAGAGTTGTAACTTTGTCACCCTTGACAGACATGGCCAGAAGATTTCATATAAAGAACGGTGCGGTGGAGTTGCAAATGAACCCCGAAACTGTAAATTTTGAATATGAAATAGAGAAAGACAGTTTCTGGATACAACAACTTAAGAAAATAAAAAGTAAAATTAATTTTATATGAGAATACTAGGGATAAACTGCCTGAACCACGACGCCGCCATGGCAGTGGTTGATGGCAATAAAATTGTCTGGGCCGCTCATGCCGAAAGATACAGTAAGATAAAAAATGATCATTATTTGAACGATGAGATTGTCCGTGAAGCTAAGTCCTATGGTCCTTTCAATAAGGTTGTTTATTATGAAAGACCATGGCTCAAAAAACAAAGGCAGTTGTACGCAGGGCAATATGACATAGCCTTTAGTGCAAGTGAACTGCCGAGCCAATACTTAAAAAAATTTAATATAAAAATTGATGAATATATTTTACATCATGAATCACACGCCGCCACAGGTTATTACACTTCTCCATTTCGTGAGTGTGTTGCTCTCACAGTTGATGCTATAGGTGAATGGGACACAATAAGCATTTGGTTATGCAGTAACGGTGATATGGAGCTGAAAGAAAGAGTCCGTTATCCACACTCGCTTGGCATACTGTACTCAGCATTTACAAAAAGAGTAGGGTTGAAGCCTGCCGAGGAGGAATATATTCTCATGGGAATGGCCGCTTACGGAAATCCAATTTACAAAGACAAAATACAAAGAGAGTTTATTAAGACAACTATGCCATTAACTTTGACGCAGAACCTACACAGAGGCATTGGTGATTGGGAACCAGAAGCGGATACTATGGATCTGGCATCGTCAATACAATCGGTAACAGAAGAACTTTTAGCTAATTTATGGAGCAGGGCCAAATCTTATCTGCCAGCAAAAAGTTTGATGTATCCGGAACATAATCTTGTGTTTGGTGGGGGCGTAGCTTTGAACTGTGCGGCAAATTCGAAACTGGCCAATCTTGGATTATTTGACAACATTTGGATAATGCCAAATCCGGGAGACGCAGGATCCTCACTAGGTTGCATAGCGGCATCTCAGAAGCAGTTTTTGGACTGGCAGAATCCTTTTTTAGGTTATAACATCCAAGGTGAATACCCAATAGATAAAATTATTAAAGAGCTAGAACAAAATAAAATGTGCGGAGTTGCAAACGGCCGTGCGGAGTTTGGTCCGAGGGCACTTGGTAATAGATCATTCCTAGCCGACCCACGTGGACCTGAAGTTAAAGATTTGGTAAACAAAATAAAACGTAGACAAAAATTTAGACCATTTGCTCCAGCCATTCTTGAGGAGGACGTACACGAGTTTTTTAGGCTACCTAGACACGTGAAAAACACCCCTTATATGCAATTTACAGCGGCGTGTACTGCTGGTAAAGACTTTCCGGCTATAATACATCATGATGGCACTTCTAGGGTTCAAACGGTGCGTAAGACGGATAATCCTGGCTTTTATGAGCTGTTAAAAGTTTGGAAAAAGAAGACAGGATGTCCTATGTTATTGAACACAAGTTTGAATATAAAGGGCCAACCTATAGTAAATGATCATCTAGATGGTAAAGCGTTTGAACAGAAGTACGGAGTGAAAGTATTTTAATGCGAGAGGATCTAATGGTACAACAGCAAGTAAAAAATAAGTGGCAACACATGGTTGGAGTTATTTGTTTGAACCAAACATATAGGAAACAAGTGAAAGAAGTTTTACCCAAGTTATTCAAACGTTATCCAAATGCGAAGGCCTATCTACGCGGTAGGTTAACCACACAAATGAATATGTTGAAACCTTTGGGTATGTGGTCAGTCAGGGCCAAAAGGTTAAGGAAGATGAGTAAACAATTCTTAAGTTGGGACGGAGTGGAGGCGTCCGATTTACATGGCATTGGCAAGTATGGTAGCGATAGTTACAAAATTTTTTACAAAGGAGTTATACCAAAAGACGTTCAGGACAAAGAATTAAAAAAATACATTAGGAGTTTATGAAAATATTAGTAACAGGCGGAAATGGATTTATAGGAGCAAAGATAGTAGAATTACTTTGTGACAAACATAGCGTTACTGTTTTAGACAACAATGATACCTATGGACTATTATCACAGTCTGCACTACAAAAACTTATTAGTTGGAGACAAAAAAATTGGAGCAAGGTTAATCACATATCCGGTGATGTTCGAGACCAGATGACTGGCCTCAAGGCTTTCAAGTCTAGACCTGATATCATTATACATTTGGCATCCTATCCTAGAGCAAAGATTGTGCAAACTAATCCGGTCGAAGGAGTAAGCCAAATTGTTGATGGCACCGTGAATATGTTATGGCACGCCGAAAAATTTGGTTGTAAAAAATTTGTTTATGTCAGTTCATCTATGGTTTACGGAAACTATAAGGATAACACCAAAGAAGATGCTGACACAAAGCCTGTGAACATCTATGGTGAGGCAAAATTAACAGGTGAACGTATAGTAAAATTATTTTGCAAGGACAAAGGAATAGATTATAGTATAATCAGACCAAGTGGAGTTTATGGGCCAGGGGACCTACCAGACAGAGTAATTAGTAAGTTTTTTCAAGCCGCTATGAATAACAATACATTGACAGTACACAATGGGCAAAACAAAGTCGACTTTACATATAGAGAAGATACGGCCATGGGTATAACACAAGTTGCCTTAAGCAAAAACTCTAATCGCAGTTTTAACATTACATATGGCAAGGCTCGGACTTTGCGGGACGCCGCTGAACTTGTGATAAAAACTTGTAATAGTAAAAGCAAAATTGTTGACACAGGTAGAAACAGTTTGTATCCTGATCGAGGAGCTTTGAATATCAGTAGGGCCAAGAGGCTTTGCAAATATAAACCAAAGTGGAACCTAGAAAAAGGATTGAAGAAATACTATGATTGGTTATTAAAACAAGAAAATGTTTGATGTTATTAAAGTTGATTTCGCAGGATATCCAAAGCAAAATTTTTGGCACAATTACAATGTGCCATTCATTAAGAACTATCTATCTATTTTAAAAGCAAAAGTATCAGAAGTAAAAACAAGTCATTTTTGGATGATTGCTTCTTTTGTGGAGCCACCGCACGACTTATTTGATTTTGTACCTGAACAGTTTCAACAAAAACAAATTCATGTATTTTACAGTGGACAAAACAAAGAAGGAAACTGTATGCTGATTCCCAAAGAAGAATTTGTTTCACAAATGAACAATTTAAAATATTTGAGAGATTTCAAAGATATCAACTATCATAAAGCAGATATAAAAAATCCAGATATACCAAATATTATGTTTTCATTGTCTAATATAGTTGAAGATTATAACAACAAAGAAAAATTTCCATATCATTGGCTTGTCAACAAAGACCTAGAACATTGGCCTTTGATACCTAACTTTTTTCCAAGTTACTGGCACGATATCAAAATGTACACTTGGGGTGACACAAATGATATTAATTTAGTTCCTTATAAAGAAAAAATAACACAGCTATATGATTTTGAAATGATTGAACAGTTTGAAAGTTCATATCCGGTCAAAGAAATGGACATTGTTTTTATAAGTTATGATGAGCCATTGGCTGAGCAGAGATACAATGAATTAAAAAAGAAGTTTCCAAAAGCCAAATGGTGCAAAGATGTTGTAGGGCAAACCGAAGCTTATCATACAGCGGCAAGGTTAAGTGACACAGAATATTTCTTTGCAGTGTTTCCAAAACTTGTAATAGACGATAATTTTAAATTTGACTTTCAACCTGACAGGATGAAAAATCCTTGTCATTATATTTTTAATTGTAAAAATCCTGTCAATGAGTTGGAGTATGGCCATGGAGCAGTATTGTTGTACAATAAGAAATTAACTTTGGAAACAACAGAACCAGGTCTTGATTTTACTTTAAGTGCGCCTCACGATTGGGTACCTATATTGAGTGCCACAAATTATTTTAATACATCACCGTGGTTAGCTTGGAGAACAGCTTTTCGTGAAGTGATAAAACTTTGCCAAATGAAACCAACAGTAGAATCGCAATACAGATTAGCAAAGTGGTTGGAACTAGGCAAGGGAGAAAATGCTATATGGGTGTGTCGTGGAGCCCAGGAAGCCAAAGTCTATTTTGAAGAAAATAGTGACAAAGCGGACAAATTAATGTTATCATATGATTTTAATTGGTTGAAAAAATATTATGAAGAGAAATATTGAAATACCATTTGTGGATCTTTATCCGCAATATGAAGAATTGCAATCAAATATAGATAATGCAATTCGTGGCATAATACAGAAGAATGATTTTATAACCGGACCTACTGTCAATAAATTCGAACAAGCCATATGCAAATACACAGGAGCCGAAGACTGTGCCGCAATGGGATCTGGTACAAATGCCTTAGTGTGTGCTCTCAAGGCTTTAGGTATAGACGAATGTGATACTGTGTGGACCGTTGGACACACTTTTGTCTCAACAACAGAGGCGATAGTAAATGTAGGCGCAAGGCCTGTGTTCATTGACATAGATGAATACTATCATATGGATTTGGAACAAATAAAGGACTTCAATCCCGAATGTCCACCGGCCGCTATTTTGTTTGTGGATCTCTATGGACAGACACCGGATATTGATAAACTTAAAAAGTTTGCAAAAAAATACAAAATTAAATTAATCGAAGATGCCGCACAAAGTTTTGGTTCGGAATACAAAGGAAAAAAAGTTGGTAGTCTAGTCGACTTGACTTGTTTTAGTTTTAATCCAGTAAAAAATTTAGGAGCGATGGGAGATGCTGGTGCTGTAACAGGTAGTAAAAAATTAATTGATCGAGTTAGAATGTATAGAGACCATGGAAGAAAAACAAAGTTTCAGTACGAAACAGTTGGATACAATGCAAGGATCGATAATATCCAAGCTGTAATAATTCAAGAAAAATTAAAAAAGATAGATCTATGGACAAAGAGGAAAAGGAAAGTGTGCCATAGGTACACTGAAGAATTAAAAAACATAGTCAAGACGCCATTGGAGGCGCCATGGAGTTATCATACCTATTATGTATATGTTATAGAAACGCCAAAAGGCACAAGAGACAAACTTCAAAAATTCTTGACTGATAGAGGTATTGGTACAAATATACACTACAAAAATCCAACACACACAACCAAAGCCTTTAGAGAATACAATTGGTGGCCATTGCCAAGAACAGAATACGTCTGTAAGAACATATTAAGTTTGCCTTGCTATGGTACGATACAAGAACATCATCAAGAATATGTTATCAAAGCGGTAAGGGACTTTTATGGAAATTAGTCTAGTAGGGGCAGGATATTGGGGTAGTAAAGTTGCCGAAGAACTAAAAACTATACCCAACGTAAATGAAATAGAGATTATTGACATAAAAGAAGGTAAAACATTACAGGATATCAATTACAAAAATGTTGTGCTGGCCACACCAGCGATAGATCATTACGCACAGACTTTGGAACTTTTAAAACAAGGAAAAAATGTTTATGTTGAGAAGCCATTGGCAATGACTGCCGAGCAGTGTGTTGATATAAAAAAACAATTACAACCAGGACAAATTTTGATGTGTGGATATATTTTTATGTACAACGATAGACTAAAGAAAGTTAAAGAGCTATTGCCTAAAATTGGATTAGTACAACATATTGAATCAAATAGGTTGAACTGGGGCAGGTTCCAAAAAAACATTAGCACTTTGCATAGCCTTGCACCGCATGATGTTAGCATCATACATTACCTCTTAGGTGTACACAAATTTAAAAATATCAAGCATAGTGGACATAGGTTCAGTTGGTTTGATCAAAACGACAGAGATGAGTTTGAATTTGAGTGCAACAACGTGCCTATTAAATTTAATTTAAGTTGGTATTATCCTGAAAAAATTAGGACAATGACCATTACTGGTGAATTTGGAATAATATTTTGGGATGAAGAAAATCAATTTGTTAGGTTAACAAACAATATTTGGAACGGTGAAAGATTTAATTATTCACCAAACACACAAAATTATTTTGCTAACACCAATCCTCTCCGTAATGAATTATCGGAGTTTGTTGCCAGTGTTATGGAAAAACGTAAACCCATGACCGATGTTGATCATGCTATCGACGTTGCTAAGAATTTAGATTTACTTGCCGAAAGTTTTGCTTAACAAATTATTTGTTTTGCTGTTCATATCTTTTTTTAATTTATTCACATTAAATTGTAAGTCAACATTTTTAATTTTGCTATAATGTTTATTAAGATATCTTTTAAGCAAATCTGCCACACCATTATTAGACATTCTACGTAAACTTGCTTTTACATCGATAGTAATGGTGATATTTGTTTTAAGAATTATGCTGACTTTGTCAACATAATGAACTGGCATTCTCGAAAGCTCAAGGCCTTCCAGTACCTCAGGCCATTGTTTTACAAAGTTTGAAGAGAGTTGTACCCAGTTTTGATTACTTCTTGGTAGCTTTCTTTTTTGGCTCATCCGTTTTTGTTTGGTTTGGTGTTGGATCTTGGACAGCCAATTCAGTTACTTTTACGCCTCTTTCTTTCGCAATCAATTTGTTAAGTTCATCAAGTGATACTTCGCCATCATTCCCAGCACCCATTGTTACTGTGATTTCTTTGGTTGGCATCTTCTTTAAGAAATTGTTTGTGTGTAAGAACTGTAACATATTTGTTCCATCTGGAAAGTTCACTCTGTTAAGATATGAACCAAGCTCAAATGAGTTTTGTCCTTCTGCAGATTCAAGTGCTTTCATAAAAGCGTCATGATTAGTACCATCTAAAAACTTAGGTCCCATTACTAAAGCCATGTTGGATTCTTCAGGTATTGTTCTAAAAACGATTGCAACATTGGCACCACTTTCTTTTAGTCTGCCTATGTGTTTGATTTGTTTTCTATTTGCCGCAATAGTTTCTTTAGTTCCTTCTATATCCATTGGCATCATTTGTTGTACCATGTGTTCTCCTTATTTTCCTGCCGGTTGTTTTGCAACTTCAGGCGCCGTATCTTTTGGTGTAACCTTGATTAAGAATGCTTGAAGTTTGTTGTACACAGCACCTATCGTAGCCATTTCGTTGGCTCTAAAGGCACCACGTGTAGATGCAACATCTATTACTGTTGCAATGTTTTTAAGATCAGCAATAGAAAGATCACCAATTCCTGGTCCAGCTTGTGGAGCCGGTTGAGCTTCTGTCTTTGCTGTTGTTTCTGTTTTTGTTTCAGCCATGTTAATAAAATCTCCTTGTGCTTATTTTACTAAAAATATTTAACAGAGTCAATGATTATTTCCAACCATCGTGGCAGGAGTTTGGTAATTAAAACAGATCCTTTTGGGTACTTTGGTTCATTAGGCCACTCAAAGCAAAAAGTGTTAAGTCCGAAGGCTCTTCAAAACCAATTTTTATTTTTGACCTTATCGATTCTCCAGAACTGTATGGTTTGGTAATACTATATCTACCAACACAATTATCGTATATCCAAGAGTCAACTTTTGTGTCGTTGCCACTTGGTGCAGAAATTATTGTTGTCTTAAAATGTGGCGGACAAAAATTTAATCTTCTTCTATAGAAATTAATCGGATTGATTCGCATTTTCTTCCTTTATCATTTTTCTTATATGGGCGTGTTTTTTCATATCGTTATATATTCTCACTATGCCACGTGCGGCGTGTTGTTTCAAAATGCTTGGAAAAAATGCATGAACAATCGAGCTAAGAACTATAATAAAACTTCTCCATCCATTGTATAGTGAATGCGTCATATGTTTGAAATACGACATCCTGCTGTTTTTTAAATGTTCCTTAGTATCGTTTATCATGTTATTATTTAATTTTCTCCTTCAACCATGGATATATTTTATCTGCTATCATTGTCTGTGTTTGATCATCAAAATTGTCTTGTTCCGGTTTGGATATCCATCTATCCAATAAAACATTTGAAAATCCCCCAATAGTTTTTTGTAACATTTTAAATTCAAAGGCAGAGTAACAAATATGGTTGAAAAAATACACAGGCTTATTAATGTATGAACTAACCATTTGCTTTAAAAAATTACAGCCTTGTATGTAAGCCTCTTTTGTCGGAAGTGGATGTTTATGACCAATGTTTTCATCTCCTAAAAATTTATAAAATTTACTATTCTCCCAATAATAAGGATGTTGTAATTGAACTAGGAAAAACTTAGGTTGCATTATATCAGCATTCATTATTTTGTTTATTTGTATGTCTTGCCATTGTAAATTATTACTGTGAATGGCAACATCCAAAAAATCCATGTTAAGGTTAATACTCAACTTGTACAAATAACTATTGCCCCTATGTTTTTTATCATGGGCAACACAGGTTCCAACACTCGCGAAATAGTTGCTGTCTGCTGGATAATGATCAAAAGGCCTACTTTTTAAGCCTAGCCAAGTTGTTCTATAAAGTTGTTGTTCTAGCATAACAATACTTAATCATCATATTTCACTGTCATGCCAAATGGGGCTGTGATATTTCTCTCATATGGATTGTTAATCAAAAATATTGTGTCGCAGTAGTCCGGATCACCCCAGCTATCAAACGGCCATCCATCTGTAAACATAACAAATTTTTTGGGCTCTATTCCGTTGTCCTTCATATATTTCCAATTACATTCAAATTCAGTACCGCCTCCTGAACCTAATTTATAGTCTAACAATTCACTTGCGTTGTCAGGAGTAAAAACTTTAGGATTGAAAACTTCTGTATCGAAACTCCATAAATGTATTCTAAAATCTTGATACTGATCCATTATATTTTTAACCTCAGTCAAAAACTCCTTACATTGTTGATCTGTTATAGATCCAGATGCATCAAGAGACAAGCATATATCGATCATCTCATCATTGTTTTGACCTGGCAGTATGGCCGAAGTATGCCATGCTTTTCTGCTCGGCCTCATCCAAGTATAATCATTTTTAATGGTGCTCATAATTTGTTGTTGTAGTATTTCTCGCCAATCCATTTTTGGCTCTGTAAGTTCTTTTACTAATCTTTGTAAAGCCCCAGGAAGATTGCCTGCTCCTGTGCTTTGTGCCGCACTTACCATTGCCTCTTTTATTTCATCCTTAATCTTTTTAAGTTCCTCTTTGGAATAGCTTGGTGGTCCTTTTTTACCTTTTTTCTCATCCTTGCCATTGCCTTGACCTTTGCCCCAGTCCACGTGTTCATCCATCAATTGTCCTAGTTTGTCCAACATTTTCTTTCCGTTCTTTTTTGCCTGTTTAAAAAGATCATCGTATATTCTTTCTGCTGGCCAGTCTTTATACTTGTCATCTTGGAAGCCTTTGTTTTCACCTTTTTTGCCTTTTGGCATTTCTCCAATGTTGCCATCCACTAATATCTGGTTTACGGCATAGTCAGCCGCTATGTTCCAAAGTTGTGGATCTCTTGATCCAATCCTAACCATCATGTGTTCAAATACATTGTGCAATACTTCATGCCCAAATAAAAACTCTGCTTCTCGTGGATTTAGACTATCTATGAATTTTGTGTTGTAATAAAAATGTCTTCCATCTGTACCAGCAGTAGGACACCAGTCGTCCGCGTTGACCAATTTCAGTCTAGTTGCAAGGTTGCCAAAGAAAGGATGTTTCAATAACAAGGCAATCCTTGCTGTCACTAGTTTGTCAATTATTAGTTGATCTTTGTGGTCTGACATTATTTAGACTCCATAGCAGTTATGACATACTTGCCAAACTTCTTATGGAACCTATCAAATGATTTCAACTTGCTAGGATCGAAAGGAAGTCTGTAATTTGTAAGTGCGATCTTGGCACCCATTACTACCAATTCAGTTTCGAAGTTGTCCATCATATAATGGAAAAATCTATCTGCCTGTTCGTTCCAGTTTTTAGTTTTCTTTTGATGTGCCTGTTGTAATTCATAACATAAGGACACAGTTAAAGAATACATTGCTGATATTTCTTTTGTCTTCAAGTCTTTGACTTTACCGCTCAATATATCAGATGGATTAGGTAGTTGGCCGCTCACCTTTCGGTGATTCATAAACTTAACGGCCAACCCTTCTCCTACCGCACCTGCTACGAGGTCAGTGAGCGTACTTTCTGGCAGGTCATCTGATAGAAGCTCTGAAACAAAACTCCAGGATCTTGGAGTAGCAAAAGATCTACTTGATCCTCTTGGATCAAAATCATAAAGATCTTGTTTTGCAAATGTGACATATCCTACAACATCAGGATGTACTTTATTATTAGTAGCCCAAGTCATCCAGTCATCGTAGTCTACTCTTAATTCTAAGTGTACAAATCTATTAGCCAACGGAGCAGGCATTCTGTAAGTCACCCCTTTGTCACTATCTCTGTTACCAGCGGCAACTATTGCAACACCTTTTGGTAAAACATATTGTCCTACTCTTCTGTTTAACACTAATTGATAGGCCGCGGCCTGTACTGCCGGCGCCGCCGAATTTAATTCGTCTAAAAATATAATTGCAGTTGATTCGGGATCAGTTGGTAGTTCGGCCGGACTTGCCCAAACCATATTGTTTTCTTTTGAATTGTAATAAGGAATACCTTTGATATCTGTAGGTTCCCATAAAGGAAGCCTAATATCTATAACTTCTCTTTTTTCCGCATCTGCTATTTGTTTTACTATATCTGATTTTCCAATGCCCGGAGCACCCCACATCATTATTGGTCTTTGTAATTTGATACAATGTGTTAATGCTGATTTGGCCTCGTTTGGCGTTACAGTTCTATTTTGACTGCCTACTGTTTGCTCTTTGTTTTTTGTTCTAGCCATTTAGTACACTCCTGTTTAAATGTTAATAATATCATTATAGCATAATATAATGATACGTCAACCTGGTAAAATGTGGATAATTATTGGCTTTTTTGTTCGTCCGCTTTACTCATAGCTCTTGCTAGACCATATTTGGTAATATCTCCTGCAAACATCATTAGTTGTAGTGCCATTTTTTCCATCGATACTACAATTTGTTTTTTGTCCACAAAATAAGGACAGTCTACAAATTCATCGAGCCAAAGATAGGTTTGTGGAGTAAAAACAATTTTATCAGGAAATTTGATGGTGTATACTTTGATGTCCAATTTTGTAAGTGTGTCTAGCCCTCTCTTTGTGAGCCTTAGACTTCTTGCTTGATAACTTTCCCTGACATTTTGCCACCAGGTATAATAATTTGTTTTGATGCTTTCATCGTGGATTGGTTGCTCAAGCAACGACATGAAGGTGCGAGTGTAGGCTGTTTTTACATCCATACACTTAATTATCTATTGAATTTTTCGCCTGTTTTTAAAAGGAACACTGCAAACTTGTCTGTTTTGTGCATTGCATTTAATTTTTTAGCCAAGTTCTCTGCGTGTCCTGGATTTGAAAAAGAGACCTTTTTGTATTTTGGACCTGGGTAATTGGATACCAGGCTTGAACTTTTTAAGTTGATTGGTTTTCCTTCGTAAAATACTGCCCATATGCCTTCAGCCGCAAGAACTTCTTCTTGTTTGTAGGTTTCTTTATTGCTTACTGATAACAGCACTGTTGGTTTTGGTCTGCTCATAATTTCAGCAGTATTTACCAAAAATTGTATTGCTAATTGTTACTTGTCACCCTTGAACTCTCCGCCGTCCATTTCAATCGACACGGTTTGAGACTCTTTGGCTACTTTAAGTGCTTCTATAATTTCCTCTTGAATGCCAACTAGACGTGTCATTGTCTGTGACAGACTGTCGGCCAACTTCTCAGCTTCTTTGATGGGCATACTGACAGTAGGCTGTTGTCTGCTCTTGGCTACTCGGACTTGTCCGATGAAATCTTCAATTGGGCGTGTTTGTATTTTGTTCTTTGACTGCATTGTTTAACACCTGTTGCATTTCTATTTTTGTTTTCATTGGTCCTTTGTAAGGATACCGTTGCAATGTAATTAGTTTTGGACAGTATGCTTTCCTCCAACCTTTCTCGAAACAAATTATATAATAGCCTGCACAAAATAAACTTTTGCTTTTTGGAGTTTTGGAATAAATTGGCAGTTGTTTTTGCACATCAAACATTGGATTGAACGGCTTCTGTGAGCTAGGATAACCATGTACCTCAAAATTTATTGACTCTGGTTGCTCCTCGGCTACTGAAACTGTTAAGGGCTCTGCAAAAAGATCAATACCGAACTTTTCAAACAAACTTTCTTTGGTATGATAAATTTGTTTGTTGTCACTTTTACTTAAAAATATCCAACCATTGTTTTCTTTTTTTTGTAAAGTGCCTAGCTTTTTTCCGCCCTGCTCTAGTATCCAAAATTTATCCTTTACCAATGTTTTTGCTGTTACTGTCATACCTTATTATACAATATTTTTAAATGTTGTTCAACTGTAAAATATCCTGTGGAATATTATTTGATAATTTTTTAAAGTGCAATAGATTATGCTTATGGATAGCATCAGCTTTTATATGTAATTTTTCAAATTTATCTATTGGTAATTCATTTAACTTCAATATTAGGTCACAAATTATCCTAAAACGTTTATTTGGATCACTTACGGTATCGTACTCTTCGGAAAATATTTCATCAAATGTTTGGAATCCAATATCTCTTAATTCCTTCAGTGTGTCAGCTGGTGCAAGTAGAATAAAGATACGTTTAGATAAAATAGGTCCAAAAACTTTTTCTGTAAACCGTGGGTAAGGATAATCAAAAACTGTTTCTCCTATGATATTAATATATGCTTTTTGCTGATATGGTTGGTATGTTTTTAGGTCATAAGGTGGTATTTCAGGATGATCTATATTTTCAAGTGCTATGTCATCCCAAATTTTCATCACTTCATTGTCATTGATCCAATTATCCTGTCTGTTCCTTGGAGCATACACAAATGCTTCATCTTCTTCTATAGTGTTATCATACTTCCGTAATGGTGTGTTATAAGTTTTTTGTCTGTTTGTGAAAGCAACTATGTTTTCCTTATGCAAATTATTTTTAATTAAAAATTTAGAAAACAGTTGCCTGTGTAGGATATTGTTGTGACCGCAGTAGCCAAACTTGTATTTCGGCTTATAAGATTGCCAATCGATATTTTCAAAATCTTCTTGATTAGGCACAGGCATATACAATGAAATGTATTTGTTTTCTTTGTCTTTCTTAGCAAGGAAATTTTTCACTTGAAGATCATATGACTGGCCCCACGTTGACACGATGACAAATGTTAGATCTGTCAAGCCAGTCTCTTTTATTGCTTTGTGCATATTATAAAAGTCAACACTGACCATACCATATGGCAAGTAAAACTGTACCTCACCTGCATAGATCACAACCGCTGACCTATAATGCTCTTTGTTATTATAATTTTTAAATTTATCTAACAAAAAGTTCTTCAAACTGGATGGAGTATGCCTTGTCGTACTATCAAAAAAACTTACGGTCTTAAATTTTTTGTTTAGAATGTTCTCGATTTTTTTCTGAAGTGTTTTTGTGGGTCTTGAGTTCATGTTGTAATTATTGTGAAAATAATTATTAATTTGTCAGTCTGGCATTGAACGGTTCAACATACAACTGAGCCTGCTCGCTTATTCTTTTAAGATCATATTTTGCACAAAACTTCATAAACCTTATCCCCACCTGTGATATATTTTTGTTTTCTGCCTTGGCCTGTTCTATGGTTTGATCCATTTGCTCAACAATACTTTCTGGTTGTGCGTGTAAATCAACTAATAGTTTGTTTCGTGTATAGTCATCTAGTACCCGATGTTCTTTGTTGTCTGCATCTAGCCATTTCGAAAGCATCAAGTTGTTCCAGGTATAGCCTTTAGAGTGTCTGTCAGCAAATGCTTCTTGTAAACCTATTTTGTTTTTAGTCCCCTTTGTCCGTACACCTGGGTAAGCACTAAAAATATTATCTGAAGGATCACCTCTCATTGCCTTTTCAAATATTATCCAATCAGTATCCGGTGCGGACTTTGGTTGTTTAGTTTTTTTATCCAAAACAGGTTTGCCCTTGTTATCAAACCAACCTTCGTGGGTAATTGTTTGCTCTGTTACTCCGTTGTACTGTCTAACATTTTTTTTAACAAGTTGATTTAGATCCTTATCCGTGCTTAATATAACGTGTTGTTCATTTGGATGTTTGTCAATCCAACGTGCTATCAAATCATCAGCTTCTGTGTTTGGATTACGTAACACTGTTGCGTTTGTTTTTTCTTGAATAAATTTTACAAAGTCATCATAGCATTCCCAGAACACATCATTCTCTTCTTTTTCTTGTGGAGTCAAAGCCTCGATTGCATCTTTCCTGTTACGTTTATATCTTGCGTAGTGATCTTTCCGCCAACTTCTGCCTTCTAAACAAAAAATTAAATGACTGCCATCAAAATCGGCCCAAGCCTTTTTAATTGAATTCATTGTGATATGGATTGCCATTCCTATTTTTTCAGATGTATCTCCACGTATAACGTGTCTAGCTCTAAAAAATGTATTGGCTGTGTCTACGAGTATGTGTGTCATATGTTTATTATAACACGAAAGGTAATTTTTGTCTATTATGAAACTTCAGTTTTGCCGTCAGTACGTCTATTGATTTGTACATAACCAGAACCGGAAACATCAAGCCCTTGCTCATTTCCAACTGTTCTACATAATGTTTGAAACCATCTATCAACAACCTCTTCTTCTGTGTTGCCTTGATAACCATTTTGTTTCAACATATTGACAAATTCATCGTTCCAATCCAATTCAAAAAAACCATTTCTTGGATTCTCTGGTTGTACGTGTAAGTTAAGAACTTTTACAAATGGTTCTTCACTTTTGCCCTTTTTCGTCTTCTTGGTTGTCTTAGTTGCTTTTTTTACTTTCATTATGTTCCCCATTTATTTCCAAACAAGTCTACGTGTAGTCTTGGTGAAAACTTATATCCATATTTTAAACAAATATCGGCCACTTGTCTACTAGTTTTTTCTTGTCCTTCAAGTGTTGCACCAACCGGCATAAGATATATATCAGCATTTACTCCTGCCTTCGCATATTCATTGTTTGCTTGATCCACTTCTTCCAAGTCTTTGTCATCTTGCACCACAAACTTGAAATACAGTTTGCTATTTGGTATATCCGCATATTGTTTTGCAACATCTGGCCTTATTGCTTTGTCCCATTCCTCTCCTGATATAGATAACTTAGGACTTGTCGACCAAGTTATGTGTACAGGGTGTTTAGTGTAATCACCATTTACCAAACCATGTAAAAATTTATCAAAGTCTGCTTTAAATGGTTGAGTGCAATTTGTTTCTATGGTCAAGTTTTTCAAATCCTTAAATGCTGGTTGCCTTAACAAGTGCTGTGTTTCTCTCTGCCACAACATGGGCTCACCACCAGTGATTATAAAATGCACATCTTGGCCCGACTCCGTTACCCATTTTTTTCCTGGAACAAAATTAATAATTTCTTCGGATATTTCATCAACGCCTTTCCAGTCAATAAGATGTTTATACCTTGCGGCCCAACTTGCAGAAGCATCACAACCAATTTCTACCACTGGCAAGTCCTTGACGTGTTTGACGTCGGATAAGTCCTGCGTGTTGTAAGGCATTTCTTCTGGCTTCAACCATTTGCTTTTATCTCTGCCTTGGCCAAATCCATGGCAGTTAAAGTTGCAACCAAACACTCTGAAGAATACACTTGGTACTCCGACAAAACGTCCTTCGCCTTGCACGGAATAGAATATTTCAGAATATCTTATTTTAGGCTCCATATGAATATTTTACAATAGTATTTAGATTTTGTCTATTGTTTACCAAGTATATTTTCAACCGCTTCAAGTATTTCTTGTACGGAATAGGAGCCATTTTTGTGTTTTTCCATTAATGCTCTTTTTTTCTCAAGTTCTACTTCACGATTATATTCTTTGATAAAAGTTTCTAAATATTCAGGTTCTGGTAACATTGTTATTTTTTAGATCTTTTAGTCTCAAATCTAACAATCTTATCATCTTTCAAATGTCCTACTGATTCTCTTTGAATATCGTTATGATTAAATTCTGCCCAATAAAGCTCAAACGCAACACAGTCTTCCATTGATTCAAATGAATGATAAAGTCCTGGTTTTACTTTTGTAAAATCTCCCGGACCTAAAATAGTTTCATCTACTAGATCGTAGTCCTTTTGCCAAACACGTATTTTCATTTTGCCTGACATAATGTAAAAACCATTCCATTTAAATTCATGTTTATGTTTTGAACACACACCACCTTTTTTAGTGTCTATTCTATGAAATTCAAGTACACCGTTTTTATGTACTAATTCTGTTTGTCCCCAAATTTTTCCTGCTATGTTGCTCATCCTTCGTAGATATCCTTTCTCACTATTCTTTTTCTTAGTGTGGTTACCAGCTCTTCGATCTTGTCTATTGTTTTAATCATGTCTGGGTCTGTTATAACTTTGTCATTTGTTTTTGCTTGTTCTCGCAAAGCCTCGTACTCATCTAGTGAAATTCTTAATGTTAATCCTTTTTTGCTATCTTTTTTTGGCATTGTTTTATTATATTGTTATTTAGGTCTTTTGTCAATGGGGGACAAAAAAGTCCCCCATGAACTTATAGTTGGGTAAAAAATGATATAACAGCCACAATCGCCAATGTTACTGCAAAATAACCTGCCGCTGTGAACAATTTGTTTCTCATTATACCGCCACGAAGTATACTAAACTTACCGCCGCTATTGCAATACTACCTTTGTTCAATTGAGATTGCTTACCACTTAATGCTTTTATAATCACATAAGCAATAAATCCAATCGCAATACCATAAGCAATACTGAAAGTTAATGGCATGATCACCGCCGCTAAAACAGCCGGTGCATACTCACTAACATCATCCCAATCGATATCCTTAAGATTCCTTAAGAAATATGTTGCAATGAATATCAGTGCCGGTGCAGTTGCGAATTTAGGTATACTCTGGGCCAGCGGGGCAAAGAAAAGACAGGCCAAAAATAGCACTGCCACTGTCACCGCTGTCAAGCCAGTCCTTCCGCCTTCTTTGACTCCAGCACCACTTTCTATATAAGAAGTAGTGTTCGAAGTACCAGCTAAGGCTCCAACAGTAGTCGCTACAGAATCTGAAAGCAACGCTCTGTCAATGCCTTCGACTTCTCCGCTTTTGTTTACCTTTCCGGTAAGATTAGCAACAGAAGTCAATGTTCCTGCTGTGTCCATGAAGTCCACAAACAAAAACGCAAACGCGGTACCAATGAATCCTGCAGTTGCAATTAGACTAAAGTCTAAACTGAATGCATGAGCAGGACTTGGAATAGAACCTGCAACACCTTTTAGATCGGATACTCCAAATACCCAAGCCACGATGCTGACTGCTAATATTCCAATTATAATTGCACCTGGTATCTTTCTTTTGTCAAGTATCGCCATTGTGGCAAAACCTGCACCTGCTAATAAAACAGGCCAACTTGAAATATCACCAAGTCCAACTAGTGTAGCAGGATTGTCTACTACAATACCAGCGTTCTTGAAACCTATAATTGCAAGGAATAGTCCTATGCCGGCTCCAACGCCTAGTTTCATACTTTTCGGAATAGAGTTTATTATCCATTTTCTTGCGGGTGTTACTGACAGTGCTATAAACACTACCCCAGCAACAAACACGGCGGCTAAAGCCTGAGAAAAAGTATAACCCATTCCAAATATAACACCAAACGTAAAGAACGCATTAAGTCCCATACCTGGCGCTAATGCTATCGGCCAATTGGCCCATAGTCCCATTATCAATGTTCCTATCACCGCGGCAATAATTGTTGCTGTGAAAACAGCTCCAAAGTCCAT
>MDTA01209923.1_pt1 | contig 25821 bp, 25 predicted proteins | sample 811151 | NCBI WGS metagenome assembly MDTA01 (sample SAMN05326648, study PRJNA326480) | marine metagenome | isolation source: seawater | place: Indian Ocean: South | collected 2010 | reverse complement strand
TTATGAACGATACACTTGATGAAAATTACTTTTATAAAATAAGCGCAGATAAATTTCATAAATTTTTTGAAAACAAAACTAGCTTGATGATTGACATGGAGGATTCATATATTCTTCATACATGGAATGAAATGTTTAACAGATTTTTAATTAGCAAAAAAAGACTTCCTCCCAAAGGCAGCATTCTTTATGATCATCTGAATAATTCACTTGATAATTTAACTCAATCTAAATCTAGTGGTCCTTTTTTTAATTTGAGATTTAAAAAATCTATAAGAATCTTAATTAAGATAATTTTTAGAATAAAAATTATGTATAAAAATTATCTAACCTAGTCAGAGGGAGATAATTATTAGATAATTATGTTAAGAAAAGCTGCAACAACTCGTTATGTTTCCTATTCTTTTGGAACTTTTTTAACTATTGCTAACTTATTTTTAATTACTTATTTACTTGATATTTATCAGTTTGGTGTTTGGGGTGTTGCAAATTCTTTAGTTTATGTATTTTCCCAATTAGCTCAGCTTACATATGTGCAATACATTGAGAAGTATTTTCCTAAATATTCAAAAGAAAAGATGGATTATTACTTATTTAAATTTATCAAGACAGTATTTTTAACAAGCATTTTGTGGTTTATAACTTTAAGTATTATGGAATATTTTCAATATTTTGAAAAATTTAATGCAGAAAATTTATCAATATTATTTTTAATAATTTCTCTATTAGCATGCGTTGAAGCTTCGATTGAATTATCTTCGAAGTATTTATTAGCTCTAAAGGAAACAGCAAAATTTGACATTAATGAATTAATAGTTTTTAAGTTATTTCGCCTAGTAATCTTTTATTTCTTATTAATCAATGGGTACAGTGTTTATTATTTACTTTTAGCAAATTTAACCTTAAGAACGCTTTTTCTAATAAGAGTATTGTTAAGTAAGAAAATTAGTTTAATAAATTTAACTAAATCTATACTTTTCTCAAAAGTTAAAGATGAAAATTTTCAAAATCTTTCCTATACTTTTATAGCTTTTTTAATTAAGACTCTTCAAGTCACATTTTTAAATGTCATTTTCTTACTTCTAACAAATTTGGCAGATAATGAAACGATAGCAAAATATTCTTTAGGCATATTAATCATTAATAATTTAAAACCAATATACGCTTCTCTCTCAGGCTTACTTTTACCAATAATCTCAAAAAATATTCATGATCAAAGAATTAATCCTGAACTATTATCTTTGGTTTCGTTTATGAACAAGATATTTATTGGCTTTACAATTTTACTGGCTATCAATATCACAAAATATAAGTTTATTATTTCGACCTTTTTAGAGTCTTTTGATAATGATATTTATAATGTTATTTTAATTTCCGTATCTGCTGCATCAATAACATCTTTATATTTACCAAAATTTCTAAGTATATTGTTTTCAGATAATGAAAAAAAGATATTTAGATATTTATTTTTAAATTTTATATTTTGTACTTCGGTTTTTTATTATTTTTCTCTTAGAAGTGAAACTAATTTAATTTACTTCTATATTTTGTTTGAACTTATAAATTTTATAGTTTTTTCGTTAATGTTTGGAAAGGGTAAGGTAAAAAATATAGTATCACCTTCATTTATTTTTTTACTAATATATCTTGTTCTATATTTATATGGCATTAATTGGAATTTAATGTTGGTTTTCATATCTATTTTATTTCTCTCTTTTGATATATCTCAACTTATAAAACGATTTAACATTTTTGACAAAAGCAAAAATGAAAATTATGAAATATAGACAAGAAAACTCAATATTGTCTGGAAGCAATTTTTCAAAAATCTCTGACATCGTATTTTCAGAATTCATTTCCAAAGAAGACTATAAGAAAAAAAATTTGGGAAAAAATATAGTTTTATATGAAGAAAAAAATTTTTTGCTATACCAGCTCTTAAATTTTGAAATTTATGAAAACTCAGTAATATTTTGTAATACCCATACTCTAAAAAGCCTATTTAATCATTTATATAAAATAAATAATTTAAAAAATATAAAATTAATTACCCACCAAACGGATATTGAAATAAATGAAAAGCTTTTTAAACTCAAACCAAAATGTATTTCTGAGTGGTATTCTACAAACGTTAGTTTTGATGATAAATCTTTAATACCCATTCCACTTGGTGTTGGAAACAATTTTCAAAAAAACCAAATAAACTCTTCTTCAAAAATTAAAGACATAACCATTAGTGATATCAATTTAACTTCTAATTTGTATTTAAATTTTAAAACAAGTACAAATTTTTCTGAAAGATTAAATTTGTACGAGTATTTCTCTGATAAATCTTTTACAAAAATAGATGAACCCAAACTATCTTTAAGTGAATATATGGACGCTATAAACAAATCAAGTTTTGTTTTGTCTCCTTGGGGAAATGGTATTGATACACATAGGATTTGGGAGGCACTATATTTAGGAAAAGTTCCGATAACAAAGTTTCATCAGAATTTTTCATCTTTTAGCAATCTACCAATCTTGTTTGTAGATAATTATTTTCAAATTAACGAAGGTATGTTAAATACTTTTATAAAAAAGTTTCCAAGCAATTCTTACTCTATGGATATGCTAGATCTTGGTTATTGGCATAAAAAAATAAATTTTATAAAGATTGATAATGATCAACTATTCATTTCTAACCAATCATTACTTTTTGGAATAATTTATAAATTTAGATTCAATATATCAAAAGTTATAAAAAGTAAATATAAAATTTTTAAATTTTATTTAAGACAATTAAAAAAAATTCCAAAAAAAATTCTTTTAAAGAATTAAATAATTTGATAATTAGAGTGTGAGTATATGAAAAATATAAATTTATTATATTGTTTTGACGAAGGCTACAATTTACAAACTTATGCTTCAATTTATTCAATATCAAAAAATCTAAAAAATTGTAAATTAAGTATTTATATAATTCACAAAAATCCAAATACATTCGAGGATTATTTAAATAAAATTAATAATTTTGAAAATGTAGATCTTGTTTCAATTTACCAATTTGAAAAAGATTTAAGTGATTACCCTTTCCTAAAAGATAGCCATGTATCGGAAGCGACCTATTACAGGCTTTTTATTTCTGAATACTTGCCTAATTCACTAGAACATATAATTTATTTGGATTCAGATGTATTTTGTATCAATAACCCTCAATTTATGATTAGTTACACAGTAAAGAATTTGCTAGATTCACAGCACACTATTTCTGTCGCAACTGAGATGTATAAAAATAGTTCAGATTCAGATATATTTACAAAACTACAACTTAAAAATGAAAGATATTTTAATGCCGGAGTAATGATAATTGACTATCAAAAATGGCAAAAATCTGTAAAGATACTCGAGTTAGTACAGTTACTCGAAAACAATTCACAAAAAATCAATAATTGGGATCAAGATTTACTTAATATTTATTTTGATGGTGATTATTTAGAATTAACAAACTTTTTAAATTTTAGAATTTACTATCCAATTCCAATTCATTTTTTTGAAAATTATTCATTATTCATTCATTTTGCTGGCAATCATAAACCATGGACAATTGAAGGTTCTCTTGATGAGGTATCTAAAATTTATTTTGACCTTCTTGATGAACTAGTTGTTAATAAATTTGATTTAAAAATTAAATCGAGAAGGCTTACTGTATTTATATTCATATTAAAAAACTTTTTAAAATTAATAAAAAACAAGACAAACAGAAAATTGTTGAAAGTTATTATTAAGACTATTTTCAAAAAAAATATAGATGATTAATTGATTTTTTTATCTTATAATTTGCTTAATGACTTTAGCTTTATTAATCCTTGCTTATAACGAAGAACAAAAAATTAAAGAAGTTGTAAAGAAATATATAAAAAATTTTGAAAAAGTAATAGTTGTAAATGACTGCAGCAAAGATTCAACTTCTCAAATTCTGAATGAACTTAATGTTTCCTATGATAATTTGAATCTTATAGAGAATAAAAAAAATTTAGGAGCAGGTAAATCCTTTGAAATTGGGATGCAAGAATTTATTAATTCAGACTGTAAGTATCTTATCAAAATTGATGGAGATGATCAATTTAATCAAAAAGATGTAAATAAATTAATAGATTTTGTTAATAAGGAACATTTTGATTATATTAAATGCGATCGTTTTTGGTCATCTGGAATAGATGGAAAAATACCATTTGTAAGATATTTGGGAAATGCATTTGCGTCATTTCTAATAAAGTTTGCAACTGGTAATTGGAGAATGAATGATGCTTTAAATGGTTTGTTTTTAATTTCAAAAAGATTGGCTAAAGAATTTTCTCTGCCAAAACTTTTTAATAGATATGGATATCCTTTTTACCTAAATTCATTTGCTTGCAATTTTTTAATAACTAATGACATAAAAATTGCTCAATATCAAAATACAGTATCTTACAGAGATGAAAAAAGTAGTTTGAATGCTTTCACGATGTTTTTCAAACTAGTTTACTTTGTAATAAAAAACTTTTTTAAAAAGATAAACTTAAAAATACAAGTTTCGAAATTACAAATTTCAGCAATATTTGATATTTTTTCGATAGTTTTACTATTTAATACATTATTTTCAATATATAAGTTCGTGAGCATAAGGTACTACAATATGCCAGGACAACAAGGTACTTGGTTTGTTGTTATATTATTCTTTATTTTTATTTACATTTTGATACTGGTTTTATCACAAAACCAGGAGTCAAAGCTTTACAAAAATAATTTTTTAAATATTAAATGAATTTAAAAAAATTAACCTACTTATTTTTGTCTGTATTAGTTTTACTTTTGTTTTTTAAAATTAATTTTAGGTTTGAGCAATCAATTTATTGCTGTAGTGATGATTTTGATTATTTTATACATGCCGAAACGATAGCTGAAGATTTTGATTTTGACTATTCTAATCAACTTGGTGAAGATCAAAAAAGTAGATTTTATAAGAACGGTAAGTCTGCTCCAATTGGATATGTAGGCTCTGGTCTTTTGTCTTCGCCTTTTATGTTTCTGGGTAATATTTTTGACAAAATGATTTCTAGTTATTTTTCTACAAGTAATCTTATGAATTATAAGCTTTTGATTTATTCTTTTTCTCCCATCTTTTATTTGCTTTTTGGAATGATTCTTCTCCTAAAAACATTGCTTCTTTTTACTACTAGAATTTCAAAAATAGAATTTATTGTATTCTTCCTAGGAAGTGGCATTATTTATTATTCATTTAATAGATTTAGCATGACGCATACCTATGAATATTTTGCAACGTCTTTAGTTCTTTACTCATCTTTCAGTTATTACTCCCAACCAAAAAATGAAAAGCAAGCCTTTGTTTTGCCACTTTCTATTATGTTAGGGCTCTTAATTAGATGGACTAATTATTTCTTAATCCTTATTCCAATTATGGCTAAGTTAATGTCATCCAGTAATAGAAAATTGATAAAAAACAAAAACTTTTTATTTAGTTCAATAATATCAATTGGAGTTTTTGCTTTACTTTCAGAAAAAATTTATGGATTTGTAACATTTGATCCTCGTTCTGCTTATCAAGTTAATGAAACTGTTTTAAATATTGCACAAACAAACAGTGACCCAAATATGTTGACTAGTTATTTAATGAAATTTATTAATGTTTTTGTTACTCAAGAATTTGGCATTTTATACTTCATGCCGATTCTGTCTTTCACCTTTATCTTTTCGATCATTTCAATTATTAATTTTAAGAAACAAAGCAATTACTCATTTATTGCTCTAAATACAATATATATATTATCTGTTTCACAATTATTAATAATTGTATCTATCTGGAGCTCAACTGCATCATCTTATGGATTCAGATATCTTTTAACGCTATATCCTATATCAATTATTTATTATTACTTTCTCAAAGAGAAAAAAAATATTTCACAATGGCATAAGATTTTATTAGTGTTTTCTGTTTTTTCTATCATTTCTGTTTTATTCTTTGAGGCAACGCCATATACACAGCTATCAACTGAGAGAATTTATAATTCTTTTGATAGGATTACAAGGTATACGCAACCTACATATTTAACAGGAGTAATAAAATCTTTTTTTGTTTTTGAAGGTTATTTAAAAATTTTTACCACCAGTTTTTTAGGGAGTATTTTCTTTAAATTATTAATTTCTATATTTGGAAAATCTGAATTAATTAATCTTTTGGGATCATTAGGTCTTCCAGTGTCTAATCAAGATTTTTTAATGTATTTAGATGAAATCAACATAATTAGTTTTGATAAATTCTTATTTGTAATTTTTGTCTTTTTCTTTATATGTTTATATATTTCAAATATTTCATTAAAAAGAAGTAATAAATAAAAATAAAATATAGGCTATATTATCTTTAAAAGGTGATAGATAATAAAAATATCTTATTGACAGGAGCAACAGGACTTTTAGGAAGTTGGCTAACTGAAAAACTGTTAGAAAAAAACTGTACTGTCAGCGGAGTTGCTTTAGATGAAGATTTAAACTTTCTTCTTAAATCTAAAGATATTGAAAAAGATATTGAATTGAATTATTTGGATATTGCTGATGAGTCTAAAGTAAAAAATCTTTTCAAAACAAAATATGACATAGTAATTCACCTTGCAGCTCAGACACAAGTGGGGGATGCAATCAGAAATCCTATAAGAACATTTAAGTCAAATATGCAGGGAACATGGAATGTATTGGAAATGTGTAGGGAAAACGACACGCCTATTGTGGTTGCCTCTTCAGATAAAGCTTATGGAGAGTCGGATGACCTACCTTATTTGGAGTCATTTAGTTTGAATGGAAATTACCCGTATGAGGTTTCAAAATCTGCCACAGACTTACTTTGTAAAACTTACCTAACTACCTATGATTTAAAAGTTTCTACTTTAAGGTGTGGAAATATATATGGTGGAGGAGATTTAAACTGGGAAAGGTTAATCCCGGGAGTAATTAGATGGTTAATTAATGAAGAACAACCGGTTTTGAGAACAAATGGAACTTTTAAAAGAGATTGGGTTTATGTTGAAGACGTAGTACAAGCATATATAGGTGTTTGTGAAGCTTTATTAAACGATTACACTGCTGTTTCAGATGCATATAATTTTTCAAGCACGGCTTACTTAAGTGTTATGGATGTCTACGAGAAACTTGTTTCAAATTTTTCTGATACTTATATAGAACCATCTATAGTTGAAGATTCTAAGTATGAAATTAAGGATCAATATTTAAGTTCAAAAAAGATAGAAGAAGAGCTAGGAATCGTATCTATTTTTGATATAGATTCATCCATAGAAAAAACAATAGACTGGTATAAAGAGTATCTGCATAACCTGTAACAAAATAAGACAATAAATAAATTATTATTGTTAAAATAATTTTATGATTCACATTGGAAATTCTTCAGAAATACCTGATATTAAATTTTATAAAGGAAAGATATTCAAAGATCACAGAGGAATTTTCGAAAAACCCTTTTATGCAAACCTAGACAATATGGGATTTGGTGAGAACTTAGAAATAATTGTTTCTAAATCTAATAAAAATGTAATTAGGGGTCTTCATTTTCAAAACCCTCCAAAAGGTATTAATAAACTTATTTATTGCATTGAGGGAAGTATTAGAGATGTATTTGTTGATATGAGAAAGAGCAGTCCTACTTTTGGAAAGTATCACTTTAAAGATTTGAGTTCAGAAGATGATGTTTCTATATTGGTACCGAAAGGCTTTGCTCATGGATACAGTGTCTTATCTGAAAATGCAACAGTTATATATTTACAATCTGGAATTTTTGATGTAGAAGCTGAAGATGGAATCTCCTATAAAAGTTTGAATATCGACTGGGGTATTGACGATCCTGTGTTGTCAGATAAAGATTTAAATTTAAATCTATTTGATAAAAATAATTCACTATGGAATTGAAAAAGATATGAAAAAAAAAATTATATTAACAGGTTCCACAGGTTTTCTTGGCAGTTTGTTTCTTAAAAAATATGAAGAAGACTATGATATCTTTTGTATTGGTAAAAATGAAAAAGTTATTTCAAAAAACTTAATTCAGCACGATATAAATATAATTAATAGAGATATAATTCCGGAGAAAGTTTCAGTATTACATTTAGCTACTTTTTATAGTAAAAAAGATGAAGATCGATCACTAATTAAAGATGCAAACATTGATTTTGGATTAAAGCTTCTAGACTTATGCAAAGATAGCTACTTAATAAATTTTGTATACACCAATACAATGTTTAGTTTTGATGAGACTAACTTAAAGCATTATTATACAAAGTCTAAAAATGAATTTTCCGATATTCTTTACGATAGGTTTGGCTCTGAATTAATTTCAGAAATTTATTTAGAAAATACTTACCACAAAGACGATAGTAGAGATAAGATTATTCCATTAATCACTAATGCAGTACTCAAGGATTTAAGTAATCCTGTAAAAAATAAAAATGAATATTTTAATCTTACTTTTGCTGAAGATGTTGTAGGTGTATTCGATAAGACTCTTAGAGATGAAAACAAAGGTTCAAAAACCAGATTAACTTCAATGTATGATTTGAATATATACTCTATATTTGAATATTTAAATGAATATAAAATGAACGGATTTAAAAATAAAGATTTACTTGAGATTACAGACTCTAAATATCTAATAAATGAAAATATACCAAAATTAAATAAAAATTTTAACGAATCAAATATATTTGATAACTTAATTACTTTGTTACTCTAAAAAGGGGTTGTACTCTGAAAAAAACAATACTTTTTGACAAATTTATTTCAATAAGAAAAAAACCAATAAATTTAATTGATGAAGATGAAAAATTATTTTCGCATGAATTATTAAGAAAATTTGAAAAAATTTATTATTTTCATGTAAAAAATGCCACAATCGTAAATGAATCAGTATATAAAGTAAAAAATTTAAGAATTTTTAGTAAGTATCACTATTTTTATAGACCGTCATTTTTAAGAATCTTGAAAGATTTAGTTAAAAATCTAATAAAGTCAGAAAATAGTACTTTAGTTATTGAGAAGGGTATATGGATAACCGATAATAAAAGTTCGGTTTATTTCCATTGGCTATGTGATGCTATGGGGCGTAGGACAATATTACCAGTAAAATACAATGATTACCCAGTTTTAATTCCAGAAAAATTTGAACTAAATTGGGTTGTAGATTTCTTAGACTTCTTAGATATTGAATATATAACATTTAAATCTAATAAAAAAATTAAAGTTGAAGACCTAATTATGACAAGCTATCCTGCTCCATCTGGAAACTTTCATAAAAAAACACTACTAAATCTCAGAAGTAATTTTCTTTCAAGATATATAGGTAATGACGAAGTTGATAAAAGTTTAAAAAATGTTTGGATTGATATGAATTCACACAGAAGACCAGTAAAAAATATTGAAGAATTAAGGCCGGTACTATATAAGTATAAATTTGAAGAAATAAAAATGGAGGATTTGAGTATCAATGAAAAGATAAATTTACTCCAAAATACCAATGTGTTATTGGGCTCACACAGCTCAGGTTTGACAAATATGTTGTTTTTGAAGCCTGGAAGCAAAGTAGTCGACATAAGAGATCCGAATGACAATATTAAAAATGCTTTTTTTTCTATGGCTTCTGAGTTGGATTTAAATTATTACTATATGGAGAGAGAAAAAGTTAGTCACGAAGTCATCATAGATCCAAAAAAATTGGAAAATTTACTTTCTAGTCTTGATAGATCTCCTTAGGAAGCTTAAAGATAAAATTAAAATAATAGCTACATAGTTGGCAGATCTCAAGAAAATACTTGATGTCAAAATTTCATTAGTTTGTATTCCATGAAATCCAGATGAAGAAATCATGACAAATTCATAGAACCCTATATTGCCAGGAGTTAATTTAACAATTGAAGTGAATGAGCCCAACGTTGTGTATAGTAAAGTGTTTTTAAATTTTATACCGAACTCGAACATAATAAATGTAAAATACAGAACTACAACATTGAAAAATGAATAAAGTACTGCTGTGATTGTAATTTGTATAAACAAAACTTTGTTTTTAAAAAGACTTAAAAAACCAATAACAAAATTTTTTAAAAATTTTATATTAATGTTTTCTTTTTGCTTAACAAAAATTTTTAAAACAATAATTGAAATCAGAACAGAAAAGACAATTATTAAAACTGTTTGAAAACTTGATAGATTGAATAAGTTGTCAATAGTTAATGTAACAAGTAATAATAATAAAAAATTTATAAATAATAATAAAATGGCAAACGCAGTATTAGAGGATATATATAAAGTTGGAGACAGATTGTATTTTTTATACATGTAATGAAGATTGTGACCAGCACCAGCTTTTAAAGGACCAAGTAAATTTCCAATTGTATTCTTAATAACTAAATCAAAAGCTTCATTTATTTGTATATTGATATCAAGTGATTTGAATATAAAGATATTTATAAAACTTCTAAAAACAAAATTTATTACTGCTAAGCCAATAAATATAAAAATATACCATACATTAATCTTGTAAAAAAAATTAATAACTTCTTTATTTTCATTAAAGTAAGTAATCAAGAAAAATATAAAAATAGTTAGTACTAATAGGTTAAATAACCTTTTCATATGTGTTATTTTATATATGTTCTAATCTTGTTTTGCAATTACTATTTATTTCTAAAAAATTAAGATCTCGAAATACAAATTTTTTAAATTTAATTAAATCAGTACCATTAGGGTCTTCAATTATTTTTTTAAGATGATTATCTATATTTTTCCAAGATTCACATCTATTTATGAATTCATTTTTCATAAAGGAAGATAAATTATAATTATTATCAATTTTTGGTGAATTTAAGAAAATAGTTTCTTTATCTTGCAAAAGAAAATCCAAATATATCGAAGACCAGTCAGTAATTAGTATTTCTGCAATATTGGAAAGATTATTTTTTTCAATGCTTAAGTCATCATAGTAAATTAAGTTTTTAGCCTCTTTAATAAAGTTATATGTTTCTTGATTAAAATTTTTTGTTTCAACATCTTTAATATGTGGTTTTACTATGATTTTGTATTGGTAATTTTGAGCTATTAAATTCAGTTTTTTCAAAAAAGTTAAATTGTGAACAAAAAGTGGATTTCTCATATTTTCTTTTGCACCGGATAAAGCTGAAGGGGCGTACAAAATATACTTTTCTTTATTTTTATTTTGGTTTTTAAAATTGGTGTATAGCAATTGGTGAGATAAATAACCTGTAACTTGAATATTTGAACCTGGATAATTGCATTCATCAATCATGATTTCCTTATCAAGTTCTGAGCTCAACCAAACTTCATCAAATAGTAAATGATAAGATTTTGAAAGGTCTTCTATTGCAGTCTGGACTCCATGTCCGATACTTATGGTAGTAATTTTTCTTTTTTTTAATAGTTTATGGAAAAGAATTCCATGAGATGCGATTATAAATTTACAATTTAGTAATTCAATTACATTTTTTAAATTTATATAGTAAAAAAAATTTTTGTTATCAGAGACTTTATTTTTGTCAAAAGTTAAATACTTGATTGCGTAATCACCTTTATTTAAGTTATAAAAACTTTCTAAATTGCCTTCGAATGAATGACCCATTAAGAATACAGTATTGTTATTATTCTTTTTTACTTTTGTAACAAAATAGCCAGTAATGAAAATTAACAAGTAGCTTACAAAAATTATATAATGCTTATAGTCTTTTTTATTAAATTTCACTTTTCGATAGAAGTATTAACTTCTTCTAAGAAACTGATTGTTTTCAAAGTTAATTTTTTTGAGTTTAATTTATTTATTCCCTCATGTTTAAGAATTCGTTTTTCAAAATCTAACACTGCTTCCATTAATGGTTCTCTAGACTCAATGTAAGGACTGTATATATCACCCATTGAAAAGTTAAAAATAGATCCGTATAATGGGTTTTTTTCATTTACATCATAAATTTTTTTATTATAAATTTTTAGTGGTTGGTTTAAGTTCAGGTCATCAAAAACTAACATTTTTTCAGTACCAACAACTTTAATTTTTCTTGTTTTTTCAGGGTGTAGCCAACTTGCAAAAATGGATGCAAATACTGCAGAATAATTTACTGAAATATTTACCATATCGTGATTTAAATTATTTTCTCTACTAAACCCAGAACCAGATATAATTTTTGGCTCTTCATCAACAATAGAATTTAAAATAGAGACATCGTGAGTTGCTAAATCCCAAAGACAACTTACATCTGTTCTTATTGGGCCTAGATTGGTTCTTTCAAAACTAATATGCAGTAAATCTCCAATCTCATTCTTTTTAATTAGGTCAATCATATGTTTTATGACGTCATTGTATAAGAATGTATGATCGACAAATAACTGTATATCTTTTTCTTCTGCTAAATTATATAACTCTTCAGCTTGAGCTTCACTTGTAGTTAATGGCTTTTCTACAAAAACATTTATATTCCTTGACAGTAAAAATTTCACTATTTCATAGTGAGTAAGGGTAGGCGTGCAGACAAATGCAGCAGTTATATCATCAAGCTTATCTTCAACATTCTCAAGATTTTTAATTGTTTCATATTTTTCAAGCTTCACATTAGAATCTACGACATATTTTAGTTCAAAAGAATTGTTTTTATTTTCTATCAATCTAATAAAATTTTTTCCCCAGTATCCAGCTCCAATTAAAATAGTATTCATTATTACCCCACAGTATTAATTCAAAATAGAAGTCATGGTCTTTATAACTTTAGATACTTCACTATTTTTCATATTTGGAAATATTGGGAGGGAAATTAAATTTCTGGAATATGAATCTGCATTTTGAAAAGAAGTTTTGTGTTGAGAGTGTTGTTTGTAAGCTTTTTGTCTATGAATTGGTATTGGGTAATGAATAGAAGTTTCTACTCCCGCATCTTTTGCTAGATCTATTACTTTATTCCTGTTCTTAACTCTCAATACATATAGGTGCCAAACATGTTTATTGTTTTCATATGTTTTTGGTGTTATGACATTCTTGTTTTCAACAAAAGCCTCATTATATTTGCTCGCTATAGTGCTTCTTTGCTCATTATAGTTATCTAATTCCTCAAGTTTTTTTGACAAAACATAACCTTGGAATGGCTGAAGTCTTGAATTAAATCCTTGATATTTATGCTCGTATTTTGTTTTGCTTCCATAAACTCTTAACATAGCTATTTTTTCAGCTAAAACTTTATTATTTGTTGTAACAGCACCTCCATCACCCCATGCCCCTAGATTTTTACCAGGGTAAAAACTATAAGCAGCTGCAATAGAGTAGTCACCAACATTCTTACCGTTTTTATTTTTGGCGCCATGTGATTGGGCAGCATCTTCAATTAAATAAATTGAATTTTCTTTTGCTATTTTAGAGAGAATTTTTAAATTAGCCATTTGGCCATAAAGATTAACTGCAATGATTGCTTTAGTTTTTTTTGTAATTTTTTTCTTAATTGATTTTGTATCCATTAGGTAATATTCATCATTATCAACAAATATAGGTGTTGCACCAACTCGACTTACAGCTATAGCAGTAGCAACAAACGAGTTTGTCGGAATAATAACTTCATGACCATGTGTAATATTTAGTGATCTTAAAATTAACTCTATTGCATCAGTGCCATTTGCGCAAGAAATCGAATATTTCTGTCCTGTAAATTTAGCAAAATCATATTCAAATTGTCTAATGTATTCATTTAAAACAAATTGACTATTATTTACGATTTTTTCAAAAACTTTAAATGCATCCTTTACTAACGGTTTATGAATTCTTGATAAATCATTAAAAGGTACATACATATTTTAAAGATTAGCAGTTATCAAATAATACTATTTAAAATTTAACCAGGGAGGATTACCGCTTTCCCAGTATTTTTTTAATTGTAGGTATTCACGATAAGTGTCCATTGGTTCAAAATATCCTTTGTGTTGAAATGCTTTAAGCTTTTTATCTTTGGTAAGTTTTATTAAAGGGTAAGTCTCTAAGACACTGTTTTCATCAAGATATTCAAGTACTTCTCTTTTAAATACGAAAAAACCTATGTTTATATTTACCCCTGTTAATTTTGGCTTTTCAGTAAAGTTTGTAACTAAGCTATTTTCATCAAATTCAACTAAACCAAATCTCGAAATAGGATTTGTAACAGTAATAGTTGCAGTATTTTTATTTACATTATGAAAATTTATAAGCTCTGCTACATTTACATTTGCTAAACCGTCACCATAAGTTACTATAAATTCTTCTTCTAAATAATTAGATAATTTAAATACCCTTCCGCCTGTTAATGTTTCTTCTCCCGTATATATAACTTTTACGTTGGCATGATTATTAAAATGTTTTTCAATTATTTCACTTTTGTATCCTGAAGCAATAAGAAAATTAAATTCTCCAAAATTATTAAAAATATTGATCAAATGCTCTAGAACTGGAATTCCTCCAATTTCGACCATTGGTTTAGGCAAGGTTTCCGTCATTTCTCTCATTCGTGTACCTTTACCACCAGCGAGCAGTACTACTTGTTTAATCATTTTTTTAACTAAAAGCATTTTATTAAGTTACTGGTGGTAAAGTATGTAAAATAAAAATATGATACCTAAAATAATTTACAGATCTTGGAAAACCCAAAATTTTCACCCAAAAATTCAAAGGCATATTGATAAAATGCTCAAATTAAATTCTGAATATGAACAAATTATATACACCGATGACCAGATTAATGATTTTGTATCTTCAAACTATGATCGAGAAATTTATAAAGCATACAGTAAACTAAACATAATTACTGCAAAAGTTGATTTTTGGAGATATTTGATTCTTTATAAAAATGGAGGAATTTATCTTGATATAGATTCTCAAATAAATTCAAAAATTAGTAATTTCTTAAAAGAAGACGATAAAGCCTTAATAACAGCTGAAACAAATCCTGAGTTATTTGTTCAATGGGCATTATTCTTTGAAAAAAATCATCCAATTTTAGAAAGAACAATTAGTAAAGTTGTTGAAAATATTAATATGGAAAAATTTCCTAATGATATTGTTAATACAACTGGGCCAGGTGTTTATACCTCTGCAATTAAAGAAATTTATTATGAAAACTACAAAGAAGATTTAAATTGGAATGAAATTGATAAAAAATTTAATAAGGTTTTTAATTTAAACTCAAACAATTTAACCTCTAGTTTTAGAATTTTTGGAGTTGACTTTAATGGTTTTTTATCCTTTAAATATAAAAACACAAAACATCTTTATAAGAATTCATTGCACTGGAAAAAAGAAGAAAGTTCCAAAAAATTGATTAATTGAGATAATTTTATTTCACATTATATTGACTAATATTGTACATTTTCAATGACCTTTAATATTTTCATAAACTCCTCGGAGGGCCTGGGGTAATGGTCGATTCGAGAACTAATACTCTTTTCCATTAAATCTGTTGCACTATTTAGATTTGATATATTTTTATCACTTTTTGTTATGTAAAGAAAATTATCAGTTTCATACCTGTTTATAAATGAATTCCTCCAAATAATTGTTTTTTTTCTAATCACATAGCTTTCAAATTCTGATGAAAGGCTATCAGTGATAAAAAGTTTTGAATTATTAAGTTTTTCCATAAATTGTTCATGAGATATTAATTCAGAAGTTAATATAAAATTTTGAATTGAACTAAGCAGTTGATACTTTATTAATTGCTTTTTTGTAGATGGATGTAAAATCCACATAAAATTTTTATTTGGGTATTTTTTATTTAAAAGTTCTAAGAAATTGCAAAATTTCCTAAGATTCTTTTTTGAATAGATATTTTCACTTCTATGAATTAAAACCAGAATTTCATCTGAGGAGTTATCGTAAGGTTGTAACTTTTTAAAATCAATATTTTCATAAGCTGTGTTTATAGTTGTAGTAAATTTATTTTTACTTTTATAATACTTATTTAAATTATCCATAGCTTCTTTTCCATCTGCTATTAAAAATTTTGAACGATAGCTAACAATTTTTCTTATAATCTCTTCGGGAAATGGTTTCAGAACTTTTCCCGACCGCCCTCCAGCTTCAAGATGCACTGCAATACAATTATTTTTTTTGGCTATGAAGGTACCTAAAAGCGCACTAAGGGTGTCACCATGGTTTATAACAAATGAGTTATTTTCTAAATTGATAGTTTTTTTGAATTGTATTTTGAATATACAAGTAACAAACCATTTAATATTCTTGTAAATTGAATCTAGTTTTTCAGAATTTTCAAAATATTGAATAATTTTTACTTTATTGTCTAATTCATTTTTAGATTGGTTAATAAATTCAGAGTGTTGATTCGTAAATATTACAAAAGTTTGCCTTTGTGTTGCTAGATAGTTTATTACAGGTTTACATTTTATAAATTGTGCTTTTGTGCCTATTACAAAATATATATTTTTCATCTCAGGGTTCTTTTATCTATATGCATTTGTTACATTGTTAGTTAATATTGTAATGATAAAGTTAAAAAGTATTTTTAAATGTCAAAAGTAAATTATTTAGTTATTGGTTATGGATATTGGGGTCCTAATGTTGCACGAAATATCTATAAATCAAAAATTTCAAATTTAAACGCTGTTGTTGATAACAATAAAAAAGCTATAAGGAAAGCAATTAACGATAATTACTCAGATAATTATATTGAAAAACTAGAAGACTTAGATGAAGAATTATTACAAGAAGTAGATATTATTGTCATAACGACTCCTCCAAAAACTCATTTTGAAATTATTAAACGCCTTTACAAATATAATAAAATATTTTTAAGCGCTAAGCCTATTTGTACCTCTATAAAAGAATTACGTGAATTAGAAAAAATAATTAAAGATAACAAGATAGAAATTTTTATAGATAATACATATTTATACTCAAACAAAGTCAGAGCAATTAAAAAAATTGTAAACTCAAAATCTTTCGGAGATATTAACTATATTTCTTCAGTTAGATCTAATTTAGGTATTATCCAGAAAGATATTGATGTAATTTGGGACTTAGCTCCCCACGACCTCTCTATAGTCACGTATATTACAGATAATTACCCAGTATCCTCTAAAGCATTATCAACCAATTCACTTCATAATATGAAAACACAAAATAATTTCGCATATGTTGAATTTAAATACAAAAAATTTAATTTTTACCTAAACGTCAACTGGTTATCACCAGAAAAAATTAGATATATGGTTTTTAGTGGTACAAAACAAACCTTAGTATACGATGACACTAGTAAAACTAATAGTCTTAAGTTGTATAACCAAATTATCAAAAAAGAAGGTAGTTCTTTCTTATACAAAAACAATAAAGGAAAACCCGTAAAATATATTGAAAATGAACCATTGTTTGATGAAATAACAGAGCTGTCTGAATATGTATTTAATAAATCAAAAAAACCAGTATCAACATTTGAAAATTCAGCAAAAAATATAATTACACTTTCAAAATTAAAGCGACTTTAGAGTTTTTAATAAATCACTCTCATTATTGATGATATATAATTGAAATATGGAAATTGGTTTTTTTGCTTTTAATGCGTCTTCTGGAATTTCTATGGTAGAAAAATCAAAAAGTGATTGGATTGCAAATTATGAAAATTCAATTTGGCTCTTGAACTTATTAGAAAGTTCAGATAAATTTCAATATTTATTACTCCCTATTTCAAGATGGATAGGTAGTGGTGATAACAAAGTTACCGGTGATGCAATAGAATCAATTTCTCTATCTTCTTCACTGTTAGCCAAGTCAAGTAAAACAAAAATATTTTCAACTTTACATACTTTTTCACACCTACCAGAAACTATTGCCCATTCATCAGTTTTTTTAAATGAAGCTTTTAATAATCGATTTGCAATAAATCTGGTTTGTGGATGGAAAGAAGATGAAATTAAATATTTTAATATCGACAATTGGGATTTTGAGAAAAGATACAAAGTTGCGAAAGAATGGGTTGATCGATTTAGACATTCTGAAACCGAATATGGTAAGTTGAGAAATCAAAGTTTAAAAACACAAATAATTAATGCTGCTTTTAGTAAAGAAGGGAGAGAATTTGCTAAGAATAATGTTGATGATTTGTTTACTACGATACCGTCCAACTTTAATATAGAAGAAACAAACCCTGATTTGGAAGGTAGATATGTTGCAGCAACATTATTTTTTGAAAAGAATATGGATAAAGCGGTAAATAAGTATGAGAATGTTCTTAAAATTTCAGATAAAGAAGCAGCTTTAGATTTTGCAAAAGCAATAAAAAAATCAGATAAACTTAAAGGCAATATGTATTTAAGCAATCAACCAATGGTAGCTACTGGATCAGGACTACCATCTATAATTGCAGATGAAGAAAAATTGTTATCATTAATTGATTATCTAATTAAAAACAAATGTAAAGGTTTTGCGATTAATCTGAATAATTATTTTGATGCAGAATTAATTTTAAACACGTTAGAGAGCAATTTTAAAAAAGGATTTGAGTAATGAATAGTTTTTCACTTAAAGGAATTGATTCAAGATTAGTTTCGAAAATTATGAATACGAAATATGTATTTGAAGAAGACATTGAATATTTAGCAAAGATAGAAGAATTTCATGGAGAGGAGAACACCTTAACCTATGCAACAAATCAAGAATATACTCAGAAAGCAGTCGAAATTGGTTATAAATTTATATTTGTTAAGCCAGAGAATGTTTTAGAAGTAAAAGGTGTTAATTTTTTAGAAACAGATAATCCTCGAGAGTCCTTTGTAAAACTAGTTAACTATTTAAATTCAAACAAACACTATGAAAGTATCGAAAGCTCTAATGGCAAAAATACAAAATTTGGAAAAAATGTTGAAATTTCAGAAAATGTACAAATTGGAAACAACGTAGAGATTGGAAACAATGTAGTTATTTATGAAAATGTGATAATTGAAGATAATGTAAAAATCGGAAACTTTTGTGTACTTGGATCAAAGGGATACGACGTAAGTCTTTTAGAAGGCGAGTTGGTTCATTCTGGTGTCCATGGTGGTCTATATATTGGAAAGAATTGTATCATAAGAAATTTTGTTAATATTGACTCGAGTGTTTGGGGTCAGAATACGACAATTAGTCAAAATGTGTCGATTGATTCCAACGTATTAATAGGACACGATGTAAATTTATCTGAAAATGTAAGTGTACGAGGTGGGTCTGTTATTTCTGGGTTTTCAAAAATAGGAAAAAATACAACTATTGGTGTTAAAACAGTAATTACACAAAGATCTGAGATTGGTGAAAATTGCCTTACAACCGCTGGAAGCATTATTTCAAAAAAGTACCCAGACAACAGCAAAATTATTTCGTTAGCTCCAAAAGTTCAAAAACTTTAAAGGTTGGACTTTCAATTTAAACTCAGATGTATAATTGTCTAGTGAATTCAAACGATTTAGAGTCAGAAATTATAAAATATATCGAGAATTTTTTTAATGTTATGAATTACGAATCAAAAATTAATCTTGACTCGAATACTTTATTACTTGAGCAGGTTATTGGTTTTGACTCTTTAGAACTTGCAGGCTTAGTAGCGCATTTAGAAAATTTAACAAATTATGATCCTTTTGAGGAGGGGTTTCTTGAATTCTTTACAATTGGAGAACTTGCAAGATTATTTTCTTCAAAATAAATTACTAGCTTTAAATGAAAAACACAGTTTAATCAATTTTGACTACGAGTCGTTCTATAAAGAACTTAACACCTTAAAAAATAAACAATATAATGGATTTCTTTACATCGGGCACAACCCATATATCATACTATTTTTACTAAAGTTGAATCTAGATTATTCAGTAGAAGTAATTTTTGGAAACCAACATGTTAATATAGAAAACTTTGAATCTACTAATTTTGAAGAACTATATGTTAAAAAGGATGGAGATTCTAATTTTTATTTATACACCTCTGGAACTACTGGTAAACCCAAAAAGGTAAAAATTAATCTTATAGAATTACTAAAAAAAATAAAAAAAGTAAAACAAGCGAAAATTAATTGGTTACTTACTTACGATATAAAAAGCTTTGCAGGCCTTCAAGTTTTGCTGACAGCTGTAAAAAGTGATAATAAAATCTACTCAACCAATTTTAGAAGTTCTATAAATGAGTTGATAGAAATCATATCAAGTAGTGATGTAAATTCTATTAGTGCTACACCAACATTCTGGAGAATATTTTTAAATTCAGAAACTGCAAAGAAAAAAGATTTGAAATTATTAACACTTGGTGGGGAAATTGTCGAAGAAGATTTATTATTAAAAATGAAAAAATTGTATCCAGATGCAAAAATTACCCAAATCTACGCAACAACAGAGCTTGGAAAAATATTTTCAGTTCATGATAGTAAGGCGGGTTTCCCCTATGAATATTTAGAGAAATATGGTTTAAAAATTTCTAACAATCAATTATTTGTTAAGAAAGGTAGTACTCATATTTCTACAAATGATTTTGTAGATGTTGTCGGAAATCGTGTAATTTTTACGGGAAGAAACTCAGATTTCATAAAAGTAGCAGGTAGCAAAGTGAATTTAAATATGGTTGAGAAAAAAATAATGTCTTTTGAAAATGTTGTTGATTCAAAAATTAGTTTTAAGTCATCAAAAATAGTTGGGAAAATTTTAGTTCTCGATGTAGTCTTGAATATAGATAATGAAAAAGAAAGAGTTATTTTACAAAAGGCATTAAGAGAAAATTTCGAAACATTTGAAATTCCAAAAATTGTAAACTTTGAAAAAAATATTCAAACAAATACAAATTTAAAAAAAAGTAAATGAAAAAAATAATTTTAACTGGGTGTAGTAGAGGGATAGGAAAATCAATATTAGAATCCCTTTTGGAATCTAATTATTATGTAATTGGTTGTTCAAGAGATTCAAATAAAGATATAGAAAAGTTACTTTTAAAGTATGAAAATTTCAAATATTTATCAGTAGATCTATCAAGTGATGATGAATTAGAAGTATTATTAAAAGAATTTGATAATGAAGAAATTTATGGATTAATTAACAATGCTGGAGTTGGTTTAGATGGCATTCTTGCAACCCTACCTATCTCTGATATAAATAAACTACTTTCATTAAATTTAAAAACTCCAATTATTTTATGTAGAGCAATGAGTAGGAATATTGTAAAACACAAGACAGCAGGAAGAATAATTAATATATCATCAATAATTTCTGTAAGAGGTTACAACGGACTTTCTGTCTATTCGTCAACAAAATCTGGCTTAAATGGACTAACCATTTCTTTGGCAAGAGAGCTTGGAAGAACAGGCACAACAGTAAATTCAATTTTACCCGGATACATTAAGACTGATATGACAAATAAATTAGAGGAATCTCAAATAAATCAAATTCTACGAAGAACGCCTTTAGGGAAACTTCCTGATCCAGAAGATATTTCAAGCTTGGTGAATTATTTATTATCAACTGAAGCAAAATCTATAACTGGTCAACTTATTAAAGTTGACGGTGGAATATCTGTATAATATTTCAAATAAATACTATCTTTTATTTGAAATAGAATCTATCAAATTAATTAAATCAAATAAAAATAAGTTTATCCCATCAACTGTTAGGTGATTACTATCTCTATAGAAAATTTTGTCTCCCAATGCAGCTACACAATAATTAATTTCAATATTGTTACATATATAATTTTCAGGGCTGATTGTGTATAAACTATCATCTTTGATGAGTTTATAAATTTGAAGTTGAGGACTAATTAGTATTTGATTTTCCCAGTATTCGTAATTTAATTTAACATTATTTTCTAAATTCTTATCTTGGTAAATTTTTTCAATTGGATTAAATGGAAAATTTGGAATCTGTTCAATTGCAATAATTTTGTTTCCATTCAAAATCAGTTTTTTAAATGTATTAGGTATTGATTCTTGTAAATTAAGCTGACTATATCCTTCGTCCCAAATATCACCACCATAAATAAAAATGACATTTTCTTGATTTAGTATATATTCTTTAAATTGTTTCTGGTTTTCCAGCATTGGACATAATTCATAAAAATCTTGATCCACTAAAAATAAACAGCTATTTCCTGTAAGTATCTCAAAATTATAATTAGGTAAATTTTGAGAAAGTAGATACCCGAGCTCTCTTAAATGAGAGTCGCCAATCAGGATTACCTTATTTTCTTTGTTTCTATTAAATGAACATATATTTTCAATTAAAGCAACATCATGACAAACTTTATCATTAATTTTTGCTGTAAAATTTTCAATATTTACTGTAAATTCAACTAATTTGTTACTTTGAGAAATATCCTTTCTATTTTCTGCATTACCTAAAGCAAAGTTCATAATTAAAGTTAAGAAAACTAATACAAATATAAGCTTTATATTTTTTGACTTTATGAAATATTTTTCTATAAAAAAATAATTAAAATATCCTAAAAATATTGACAGTAAAATTCCTAAAGAAATTTCTGTCAAAGACAATTTGGTATCAGTTATAGTTTCCCAATTGATTTGGGTAAAGTAGATAGTCATAAATGCAAAAATTGGTTGGTGGAACAAATATATTGAAAAACTGCTTAAACCAATAGCTTTAAAAGCCTTACTTTTTAGTATATTTGTTAAATAAGAATTTTTATTATTTGAAACAATTATCAATATTGTTCCAAATGTTGCAAACAATTTAGGCTCTATAGAATTTATGTAGCTGTCATCGAAATAATAAACAGAAAACATTATGAAAGCTATACCAATGTTTTCTAGTTTTTTTATTTTTAAATTTGTACTTAAAATCATAATAATTACTCCAGCCAACAACTCCCAAACTCTAAACTGAATTTGATAAAACTTAGTAAGTTCTTGTGTTTGTGAGTTCAGAAAAATTGAGAAAAATGAAACAAAGATAAAAAAACTAACAAGGTAATTCTTCTTATATTTGTATATTAAAAATGTAATAATCGGGAATAAAATATAGTATTGTTCTTCAATTGCAAGCGTCCATGTATGCAGGAACGGCATAACCTTAGTTGATTCTGATATGTAAAAATCTAAATTTTGAAAATAATAATTAGCATAGAAAAAAATTGCAGAAAACATTGAGCTTAAGTATTCTTGCATTGCTTTAGGGGTTAATAAGAAGTATGCAAAAGGAATCGTTAAAATTATTGTGACTATTAAAGCAGGTATAATTCTTGATATTCTTTTTATATAAAAATTTCTAAACGAAAAAGATCCACTATTAAGTTCAGAGATAACAATATTAGAAATTAAATAACCTGAAATTACAAAAAAGATATCAACCCCTAAGTAGCCACCCTTAAAGAATTCAAATTCTGCGTGGTACAAAACTACAGACATTACAGCTACAGCTCTTAAACCATTTATATCTTCTCTGTATGGAATTCTCCTAACTTTAGAAATGTCAAATAGCTCAATAATTTTCACAAACATAATGATAAATATAGTCTAAGAAAGAAAACAGAAATATTCTTTTAATTTTTTTTAAGACTTTTAGTAAAAAATTGCTAACTAAACTAATGTTTAATAAATATTCAAAAAAAATGAAAATCACTATTTTTACTCACATGACAAATCCTGAGGAAAGAATGGATCCTTGGAAGGAAGCTTTAGATTGTTATAAAGATTTTGCAGACGATGTGGTTGTAGTTGGAGAAAATTGGCCATACGAATTTGATTGGAAAGAAATAGGTCAAAATTTTCAAGAGGGCTTTGAAAAAGCAGATGGTGATTGGGTTATTAATATGCCCTTAGATTTCTTTTTTCACGAAAAATCAAGAAATCAACTGCTTTCTTCACTTAAAAAACATGAAGATTCACCTGCTATTGCATTACCTAAGTTTAAATTTTTTTCTCCGACAAAATATGAGTTTAAAAATTTTGAGATAATTGTATTAAATAAAAAGAAATTTCCCAATATTCGTTTAGACGGAGGCGGGGATTTATGTCTAGCAACACTTGGTGGAAAACTTATTGACCATAATGCTGTGCCAATAGTAAATATTCCAATTTGGAATTACGATACTACTTTTAGAACAAAAGAGATTATAGCTGAAGATCGAGCTAGATTTGCTCGTGCATGGTTTAGACATTTTAATGACTGGGGAGACAGAGGAGGCCCTGAACCAATTGAAGCATTTGATGCATGGTTCGATATGATTAAAGAAAGACTACCTAAACATATAAGCAAAATTAAAATTGAAAGACACCCAATGTACATTCAGGATGCTCTATTTAATTTAAATGATAAACAGTTTGGGTATGATTGTTTTGGATTACTTAATAAATTAAGGGCAAATCCAACGGATTATTTTAATTTTTTAAAGCTAAAAGTGAAGTTTCCAAATATAAAATTAAATTAATTTATAAATTTTTTACAATTTCTGTTAAGTTTTTATTAATGTTTGGAACACTATTTTCTTCTAAAAATATTTTATTTCTAAATCCATTAGAGACACAAAAAAACTTGATTCCAGAGTTTTTACAAGCAAAGTAGTCAGATTCTGAATCTCCAATAAAAAATTCGGGTTTATGTAAATCTAAAAAATATTTTTTCTGAGCTACCATTTCAGAAGTGTCAACATTAAATATACTTTCAAAATAATGATTAATACCTAATTTTTTTAATTGCTGTAATAAGCTTTGTCTATTATTTCTACCAGTTAATAAAAATATTTTATATTTTTTTTCAGTTAACATATTCAGAAAATCAACTGTATCAATTTGTAAACTATCGAATCCTAACCAAAAATTTTCTTCGATTAAGCTGACCCATTTATTTTGAAAATTATCAGTCAAATTTTTATTGTACTCTAATCGGGATAGAATTTGAATATTAGTTTCACCCCCTCTCTTTTGTTGCCAAAATTCAGAAGAGTTTATTTTATTAATTTGAAAAATTTTACACATATATTGAAATAGGTTTAGATATCTACTTTCAATATCTAATAATGTTCCATCAAGATCTACAAAAATATTTCTTGTTTTTGATTTCATCACATTACAAAGTCAACATATTGTCTAGTTAGGAATATTTCTTGATCTTCAGTAATTTTTGTAAGCAAATGTTCATAAGGTAGGGATTTTCTTAATGCATAATTACTTGAAAGTATATCGAACCCAGCTGAACAGGTCATATTTGTACCTGCTCCAGTTCTTAAATTTAGATCTGTAACAACATATCTGTCTTCTTTGTTTTTCATTACTTGAAAACATATTGCACCAACTTGACCAATGTTAATTGCGATTTTTTTTGCTATATTGTACAAATCAGTATCAAAAAAAACCTTTACTTTTACAGAAACTCCAGATTTTACTTCAATACGTTCACGACAGTAGACGTATAAGTTATCAGAGTTATTATCGTAAAAGCTATCGACAGTTACTTCAGGTTTTGTACAAATTTCTTGGAGTAGGTAATTATTAAAAAAAGTTTTATCAATATTTGTTTTTTCTAAGTTTATTATTTGAGCGTCTTTACTACCTATTCCAATTTTTGGTTTAACAAAAATAAAATTTGGTAAATTGCTTTTTATATTTAAAAATTCAGAATATGAAAAAATTGATTCTGGAACATTGACTCCAGATATTTTTAACAAATTATATGCTTCTTCTTTACTAACTAATTGTGAATATAGGTCTGAAGTCCAAAAATCTATATGTTTAAAGTTATCTTTATGTCTTAATTTATTTGCGATAATTAATTCTTCATTCAGTATTGGAATAAAAGTAGATA
>MDTA01017662.1_pt1 | contig 25823 bp, 26 predicted proteins | sample 811151 | NCBI WGS metagenome assembly MDTA01 (sample SAMN05326648, study PRJNA326480) | marine metagenome | isolation source: seawater | place: Indian Ocean: South | collected 2010 | reverse complement strand
TAATTAAATCAATATAACTTAAATTTTTAATTTTATTATATTCAATAATATCTTTTTGAATAGTATTATATTCTTTATTAAAATTATTTAATCTTTTTTTTGATATATATTTTGGATCTGGAGTACCTAAATAATATGTAGTTCGATTAGGTAACATAATAAATGGTTTCATAGGTGGTATAGGAGGTATAGGAGGGGATACCATAGTAGAAGATTTTTCAGGAGATTTTTCAGGAGATTTTTCAGGAGATTTTTCAGGAGATAAATTAACAATACCTTTTTTTTTATTATATTTTATCATTTCTTTATCATATTTATTTTTTTGATTTGAATATTCTTCTTTTAATTTTTGTTTATCTTTTTTAAATGTATTAAATTGTTCTTCAGTTAAATATAAATGATCAATTCTATCTAAAGTTGTAATATTAATTAAATCATAATATTCTTTTTTAATATTATGAAAAATTTTATCATATTTTTCAAAATATTTATTAATAGGGTCATCAATTAACTTAAATTGTTTATTTTCTAGATTATCAATTACAAAATTTTGATCTTTATTAATTAAAAAAGCAACATCTATTTTTTTTTGTGTATATTCATTTAATATTTTATAAGCATCTTATATCCATGATTCATTTAATTTATATTCATTTGTTAAAAATTCTTTTTCATCTTGTATCATACTTAATATATATGCATCAATTGAAACTATTTCAGTTTCATTTTCAATACTAGTATATATAATATAATATTGTTCTAAAAAATTTTTATATACTGTAAAAAATATACTTAATATATCATTATTATTATTATTACAATAGTTATAATATTCTTCAAAAGTAATATCATTAAATGATTTTAATTGAGGTATATATCCAATATTAAAAATAGAAAAAATTAAATTATAGATATATGCTTCTTTACATTTTATAACTATATCTAAATTTATACTACTATGAAGTTTTTCTAATAATTTTAATTCTGCTTTTTTTATATCATAATCTATATTATCTTCTGTTTTAGCAGTATTATTGACAATAATTTGATTATATAAACAGATATTTTTAATAATAACATAATCATTTAATATAGAAAATGAATATTTATTTATTAATTTAATCATATTTTTATAAAATAAATAATCAATACCATAATCAATAATGTCATTTCTAAAATCTTTACTTAATTCTATATCTAAAAATTTAAACAAAACATGATTTTTTGGTAAATATTTATTAATTAAATTAATAAATTGATATTGTTCTGTTTTTTTAGTAAAATCATAATTATCTTTAAAATAAATATCTAAAAAATCAAAAGCACTCTCATATAAATTAATATAATCATCACTATATAAAGTAAATTCTATTCTAGTATTCGGATGTATTAAAGGATTTATAAACCAATTATTGATAGAAGATATATTTTCAAATACTTTATTTTTTTGTCTTTTATTATCAGCTAATTTAGATTCTGATTTAGATTCAGAAGGAGAATTAGAATTTCTTCTTTTTGCAGGCATCTTAAATATATTAAAAGAAAAAAAATAATTATAAATTAAATAAAACTTTTAACTTCTTGTGCATAATGTTTAAACATATCAATAAATTCTTCTTTTGTTCTATTTTTATTTTCAGCAAATTTATCAAATAACCAATATTCTATTTTTGAATAATTATTAAAATGAATTCCTAAATTTATTATTTTTTTATATTGTCTACCACTTTCATCATCTATTACATTATAATATGGTGGTACATAATTTGATAATAATAAACCATTATCAAATAATGTTATTATATTATGTATCATTGTTGCAGATGTTAAATCTGTACTATGTGTTTGAAAATAACTACCAGTATGTTCAATATCAGCAGGTATACAACATAAATCATAAATTACATAATCATTATCACCAAAATTTCTAGTTATTAAAATTCTATAAAAATTTATTTGAGAAGGTAAATTATTATTTATTTGATTATTATATGTTTTTTGATCAACAACTATTTTTAATAATTTATCATTAATTGGTTTTAAAAATTTAGGTTTTTCTATATTTGGATAAATATTTTTCATTACATTCATTAATTTATTTATATCATTATCATTATAATTTTGTTTTGTTATAGGATGTTGAAATTTTTGTTTATTATTAACACTATTTACAAATGAATTATATAAATCAGGTGCATAATAACAATCAGTTATATCTTTTGTTCTTTTAATTTGTACAATTAATTGTAATTTTGCTAAAGGATATGAATTATCATCAAATTCTTCTTGTGTAATTATATCTTTATTTTCACTACATTTATCTTTATCACTTGTAAAATTATTTAATATATCATTTTCAATTTCTTCTCTAGTTAGTTTTAATAGTTTATTATTTTTATATAATTCATTATTAGGTGATTTTTTAGAACTAGGTGATTTATCTATATTAATTAAATCAATATAACTTAAATTTTTAATTTTATTATATTCAATAATATCTTTTTGAATAGTATTATATTCTTTATTAAAATTATTTAATCTTTCTTTTGGTATATATTTTGGATCAGGAGCACCAAAATAATATGTATTACCATTAGGTAATTTAATAAATGGTTTAATAGGTGGAATAGGTTCAATAATAGGAGATTTATTAGATGAATTTTTAGTAGATTTTTCAGGAGATTTTTCAGGAGATTTTTCGGGAGATTTTTCAGGAGATTTTTCAGGAGATAAATTAACAATACCTTTTTTTTTATTATATTTTTTCATTTCTTTATCATATATTTTTTTTTGATTAGAATATTCTTCTTTTAATTTTTGTTTATCTTTTATAAATGTATTAAATTGTTCTTCAGTTAAATATAAATGGTCTATTCTATCTAAAGTTGTAATGTTAATTAAATCATAATATTTTTTTTTAATATTATGAAAAATTTTATCATATTTTTCAAAATATTTATCAATAGGGTCATCAATTAACTTAAATTGTTTATTTTCTAAATTATCAATTACATAATCTGTATTTTTTTCTATTAATAGTTTAATATCTAATATAAAAGTATTAAAATCTTCGTATATTTCATTTAAGTCGTACATCCATTTTTCTGGTATAATATCTGGATTATCAATTAAATCAATAATATATTCATTTATTGTAATAATACTTGGTTCATTATTATCATTATTATAAATATAATAATTTTTAATAAAAAATATATATTTTAATACTAAATTTTCACGATATTTTTTCCATCCAATATCTCTGTTATTAAATATTGTAATAAAATTATAAAAATTTGTATCATAATCAATAAAATTATTTATTTCTAATATATATTTCATTAAATTAGTAATATAAAAATTTATTATTTCTTTTAAATAATCTAACATTTCATCAGAATGTAATTTTTTAAGAAAATTAATTTCATAATATGCAATATTATTATTATTATTAATAAGATTTAATTCATTAATACAATCTTTTACAATCCAATAATAAAATAAATCAGTATTTTTAACATTATCATGATAAAATATATCAAACCCATTTTTTTTTATAATTTTATTAATATTATTCATTAATAAAATATCAATACCATAATCGATTATTTCAGTATCTATTTTTTTACTAATATCATTATTCATTTTTTTAAATAAAACATGATTTTTTGGTAATAATTTACTAATAAAATTTATATATATATATTGATTAGAAATTTCACCAAAATTATAATTATTTTTAAAATTAATTTCTAAAAAATTAAAGGCTTTATGATATAAATCACTATAATCTTTACTATATATAAAAATATCATTTTTAGTAATAGGATGTTTTAAAGGATTGATTAACCAATTATTAATATCGTCCATATTTTCAAAAATTTCTTTTTTTTGTTTTTTTTTATCAGGAGATTTAGAATTAGCAGATTTTGATTTAGAATTAGAAGGAGAATTTGATTTTGATTTAGAAGGAGAATTTGATTCCGAATGGGTTCTTTTAGGTGGCATCTTAAATATATTAAAAGAAAAAAAATAAATATAATAATTTATATATTATAATAAGATTCATAATCCCAAAAATTTATTTTATTATTAGAACTAGGTAATAAATTTTCATCTTGATATAAAAAAGAAAAATTATTATTAAAATCAGAATAATCTATATTAAAACAATTTAAATAATTGTATATATTATTAAAAAAATTATAAAAAAACATTATTAATAAATAAATATAAATATATTAAATTTATATATTTTTTTTATATTTTTTTTCTTTTAAAGGTTTAAATTTAATTAAATTTAAATGAGAACCTTTATCATAATAAATAATACGATCACTTAATGAATAATCTAAAGTAGAAGGATCTTCTATAAAATGATGTTTAATTAAATCTAAAATTTTTTTATTAGATTTTTTAGTAGGTTTTGAAGTAGATATAATATTTACATCATCAGAAACAATATTTTTAGATTGTTTTTTAAATTTTTTATCAAGAGTATCTGATGTGATAGAATTTATTGAATTAGATTTTATATTTTTAGACATAAAAATAATAATATATCTCTATAATAAATAAATAAAAAAAATGATAAATTATATATATTTATAAAAATATGTCAGAAATAATATATGAATATGATAAATATTTATGTAATAAAGAAACAATAAAAGAAAAGATAGAAGAATATGGAGTTGCAATATGTCCAATATTAGATAAAGAAGAATGTAAAGAGATGATAAATAATAAATGGGATATATTAGAATATTTAACAAGTAATTTAGAAAAACCAATAAATAGAAATGATAAAAGTAGTTATTCAGAAATAAAAGAATTATTTCCAAATCATAAGATGTTAATTCAAAATTGGGAAATAGGTCATTCAAAATTAGTATGGGAAGTAAGACAAAATTTAAAAGTGAAAGAAGTATTTAGTAAAATTTGGAATACAGAAGATTTAATAGTAAGTTTTGATGGAGTAAGTATATATATATTAGATAAACCAAAAAGAGAAGATAACTCTTGGTTTCATGTAGATCAAAGTTATACGAGAAATAATTTTGAATGTATTCAAAGTTGGATAAATGCATATGATACAAATAAAGGAGATGCAACATTAGTAGTATTAGAAAATAGTCATAAATATCATGAGAAATTTAAAAATGAATTTAATATAACAGATAAAAAAGATTGGTTTAAATTAGAAAATAAAGATCAGTATAAATTTTATATAAATAATAATTGTATAGAAAAAAAAATAATGTGTCCAGCTGGTTATGGTGTATTTTGGGATAGTAGAACAGTACATTATGGAAGTCCAGTATCAAAAGAATCATCTGATAATTATAATTATAGATGTGTGGTATATATATGTATGACACCAAGAAATAAAGCAAGTATTAAAGATTTAGAAAAAAGAAAAAAATATTTTAATGAATTAAGAATGACAACACATTGGCCACATAAAGTTAAATTATTTCCTAAAAATCCAAGAACATATGGTAAAGAAATAAAAAATATAAAGAAATTAAATATAGAAGATGTTAAAAAATATATATCAGAAGAAGGTTTAAAATTAATCTAAAATATATATTTAGTAATATTATTAAATAAATAATTAATAATAATAATTTTTTTGTTATATAATTTTATTTTATTAATAATATCAATATATTCTTGTTCAAGTAAATTAATATTATTTTCGATAAAATTAATTCTATCATTTAATGATAAATTATTAAATTTTTTATACATTATATAATAAATATATATATAAAAAAATGATAAAAATAATAAAAAAAAAATAAATGTCAGAGAATAATGATATATTAACATTAGAAGAATATAAAAAATTAAATAATTTAATAGATATAGAAGATATATCAAAAATAGAATTAATAAAAAAGATACATGATACAGCATATAAAAAAAAATATAATAAATATATAGATCCAGAAACCGGATATTCAGTATTTACATCATATTTTTTAGAAAAGAGAAGATGTTGTGGAAATAAATGTAGACATTGTCCGTATAATCATATAAATGTAAAAAATAAATTATGATAAATTAATATTAAATTGATAATTATTAAAATAAGGTTTTAAAATAATATTACAATTTTTATTAAGTATAAATTTTTTAACTTTAAAATTATTAATATAATCATAAACATAATTAGAGAATTCTTTAAAAGATTTATAAGAAGAGAAAATATTTAATTTTTTAAAAAATAAAATAGAAATATTAATATATTTAAAACAAGATAATTCATCAATATTATAAAAAGCATCATAAATATAACTATCACTATTAACTAATTTACTACATAAATTATTAATAATAATTTTATTAATAATTTCATTAGAATTATAAATATAATTTTTTAAATCAAAAAATGATTCAATAGAATTATTTTTAATATTATTAAATAAAGGTACTAAATTATCTCTTATTTTACCTCTAGTAGACCATTTAGGAGTACTATCCGATAAATAAGGTAAATTATTATTATTAGCAAATTTAATAATAGAATTTTTAGAAATATTTAACATAGGTCTCCAAAAATTAATACCATCAATTTTAGTAATATAATCCATACCAGATAGATTATCATAATTTTTTTTATTAATAATATTAGTAATAATATTTTCAAAACAATCATCTTTATTATGTCCTAATAAAACATAAATATCATTAGAATATAAATAAGCATATTTATACATATCAAATCTAATTTTTTTAGTAATATCTTCATATAAATCTCTTAAACCATTATTTAAACAATCACTTCTTTTAATTTCATTAATAGTTCTATAAATAAGTTTAATATTTAAAGAATCACAAAAATATGCAACAAAATCTAATTCATCATTACATTCATGACGATTATTATAATTAATATGAATAGCAATAATTTTTTTTATAATATTAGGTTTTTGAATACTTAATAAATTAAGTATAAATAAAGATACTATACTATCAACACCACCTGATAAAGAAACAATAATAGTAGAATTATCTTTAAAATTATGAAGTTGATTTAAAAAATTTAAATAAATATCAGTAGTATAATTATCAATAGAAGAGAAATAATATTGTAAAGAATTATTATCAAAAATATTTTTATTAATTTGGTCAAAATTTTTAATAAAAATTTTATTAGAATAATTATTAATATTAATAATTTTATAAATATTATTTAATGTATGATAAATATATTTTTTACATGTCGATTTATCATCATTATTAGTAGAATTATTATATAAATCAATAAATAAATTAATAATTTTATAAATTTTATTAATATCATTAATATGTCTATAAGGTAAATAAATAAAACATAATTCATTAATATTTAAATTAAAATTATTATTAATAATTAATTCGGAAAATTTAATAGCTTTTTTTGTATAAAAATCAACAGCAATATTTTTATCATAAATTCTTTTATAATGGCGAGGGATTTGGTCTAACATAATAATAGATGAAATAATTAAAATTTTATCATTATAACAATTATTAAATATATAATCAGTATCATTAATATATTTAAAATATTTATTAGATAAATATATATCATTTTCTGATAATTGTGAAAACCAAAAAGTTTTATTATCAAACCAATCATTATATAATTCAATAAAAATATTAGTATTCATAAAATAAATAATATCAATTAAATAATATATTTAAATTTTTATATAATAATAAAAAATGATATAAATATAAATTTTTATATTAAAATAATAAAATGAATTATATAGATAAAATAAATAATGAAAATAGTTATATACTGGGAAGTTTATTATTAAGAGCATATATATATGAAAATAAAATAGAAAGTATATTTTATTATAATGAGTGTCCAAATAAAAATGTAATAGAAAAATTTAAATTATTAGGAGAAGTTGAAAAAGATGAATTTAATTCAACAAAAGTAATAATAGAAAATGAAAAAATTTTAGAAAAAATAAAAGAATATTTTGATACAGATGATTTAAAATATCCAAATTATGTTAAATTTATAGAAGAAAATATAGAAAGTTTAGGATTTATAAAATCATTATTTGAATTTAATGGATGTATAGTAAAAAATTTAGATATGACAACAATATCATATATACCTCATAAAAATTCAAATTTAATAGAAACAATAAAAAATAAAATAAATATACCATGTGAAATAATAACAAAAGAGATGAGAACAAATATTATAAAATATGAGAATGTAAATTGTATAGATTTTTTAGCGAAATTATATAATGAAAATGAAAATATATGTAATGATGAATATTATAATAAATATTATGAAGTAATTAATAATAATAACAATAATAAATTACCAAAATTAAAAGTATATAAAGAAAATAATGAAGCGATATTACCATCAAAATCACGAGAATCAGATGCTGGATATGATATAACAATAATAAAAGAAATAAAAAATTTAACAAAAAAAACAAAAATATATGATACGGGAATAAAATTAGATATACCAAATGGATATTATGTAGCAATATATCCAAGAAGTTCAATAAGTAAATCTGGATATATGTTAGCAAATAGTGTAGGAATAATAGATCAAGGATATAGAGGAAATATATTAATAGCATTAACAAAAATAGATATGGATTCAGAAGATTTAAAATTACCATTTAAATGTTGTCAAATGATATTAAAAAAACAAAATTATTGTATATTAGAAGAAACAAAAGAAGATTTAAATAAAACAACAAGAAATGAAGGCGGATTTGGAAGTACAAATTAAAATTTATAAAAAGTAGAAATAGAGAAAGGGTCATTTTTATAGTTATTATCAAAATTAGAATATTTATAAGAACTTAAATTATTATTATTAATAGTTATTTTTTTAAAATCATCAAATTGTCTATTAAAATATTTTTCATCATTATTATTAATATTATAAGTATAAAGTGGGTCATTTAATAAATTATTAAAATTTTTTTGATAATTTATATTATTATTAGAATTACAATTATTATAATTTGCATAATTATTATTAATTAAACTATTAACTTTATTATTATAATTTGAATTATATAATAAATTAAATTCATCATTATTATGATTATTATTAATAAGAAAAGAATTATCATCAATAGGTTTAGAAGTAAAAGAAGTAGTATTATATTCAGAAGTTATATCATATAATGAATTAATATTCATATTCTATTAATATAATAAAATAAAAAAATAATTAATTCGTTAAATTAATAAAATCATCATTATTATTAATAAATGAAATTTTTTGTCTAAAAGGGCAAATTAATTCTTTATTTTCATCTAAAATATTAGATAAATATTTTAATAAACATTTAGTATGTAAAAATTGTTTATTATTATTAATAAAAAAAGATAAATTATTATTTTTAATTTTTTCTAAACAAATCATACAAATTTTATAATCATTTTCATTATCATTATCATTCTCATTATTATTATCATAATCTGAATCATAATTATTTAAATTATTTTTTTTTAAAATAAAAGGCAAATTATTAATATACCATCCATTATTAATAAAATTAATAGATTTAATAGCAATATCATTATTATATAATAAATTATTAGAAACAATAGATATATTAAAATTACATAAATTTTTAATAATATTAGCAAATAATATATTTTTATCAACAATATTCATATTATCGATATTATCAATACCAGTATTTTTAGATAATCTAGGTCCATTACCATCTTTATTCATAACAAGTAAATCACTTGTAAAAAAAGGTAAATTAAAAGGAGGTTCAATATTTTTTTCATTTGGAAATGTAGTACTAATATTTAAATTAATTTTAATATCAATACCAGTCCAAGTTATAGTTTTACCAATTTTAGTATTAATAATATATTTATTAGAAATAAAATTAAAAGAATCTAAATTAGTAGTATTAACAATATTAAAATTATTATCAGTAATAATGAAATTATAAAATTTCATATAATCATTAAAATTTTTAAAATAAACATCAAAATTATTAGAAGTAATAGTGCGTGCGATAGTATTTAAATCAATATTATTATTCCAAAAATCATTAAAATTATTATTATTTTGTAAAAATTTATCTTTATAAAATTTAGCAATAATAGAATTAATAACAATATCACCATATAAAATACCATTAAATTCAAAAGCTTTATTTTTTAAATTATGTAAAAGAGCTCTTAATTCTTTTTGATAAATAAAAATATTTTCATGTTTATAAATATTAAAATTAGTTAAATTAATATTACTCATAAATAAAAATATAATAATATAATAATATTAATATAATAAACATTTAAGTAATAATTAAATATTATGTTCTTTATATAAAATAGTAGTATATTTAGGAGCATTAATATTATATAATTCTTTATTAGCATAATTTTTATCTTTAATCCAAATTCTAATAATAAAATAATTTTTTTTAGGAGAAATAGAAATACCATTAATATTTTTAGAAATAATATTATTAATACCTAAAGTTTCGCCTAATAATTGAGATGAAATTTCATAAAACATATCAGATAAATTATCTTTTAAAATTTTATAAGAAAAACAACCTCCATTAATATTATTTTCATCTTCCCAAATAGGTAAAATATGTTCTCTCATAATAAAAAACATACCATTAGTTAAAATATTTTTATAACATTCAAAAATAGTAATAAAATCTTGAATATTACTTAAAGTACATATTAATTTAAAACTATTAATATTCCAATCAATATTATAAGGATCGTGAAAATAAAACTGCCAAATATCATTAAAATACATATATAAAATTAATTATATTATATTATATATATATATATTAGTTTATTTAAATAGTTATTTAAAAATAAATTAATATTAATATATAACATAATATGTATCAAACATCAATTAGAAATAAAAAAAAAAATAAACAATTAAAAAATACAGTACAAAATAATTATGAATTAGATCAAGAAAATGAAGAATATGCACATGTAATTAAAATGTTAGGAAATTGTCGAGTATCATTATTAACAAATACTGGAAAAGAATCAATTGGTATAATAAGAGGAACATTAAGAAAATTTACAAATCGTATTATAATTGAGAAAGGAGATATAGTAGTTATATCAAAAAGAGGTTATCAAGATAATAAAGTTGATATAGTACATAAATATAATAGAGAACAAATACAAACATTAATTAGTGAGAAAAAAATATCAAATACTTTATTAAATAGTTATATTAATAATAGAAATAGTTATATTGAAAATAAATATGATAAAGATAATGATAATATATTATCTATTGAGTTTTCAGATTTTAAAATAAATGATGATATTATTACAAATTATAATGAAATAAATAATAATAATATAGAAAATAATAGTGATTATTCATCAGATGATGATTCTGATTTATTTAAAAATACGAATTATCAATCAAGTGTATAATATATGTATATATAAATTTATAATTCTATTTTAGAATGTCTAAAAAAGATAAAAAGTCAAAAAATACAAATAAAAAAAAAATATTTATAGATGATGATGATTATGATAATGGAAATAGTTTAATATTAAATGATAATAATATAAAATATAATTTAAATGATAATAATATAAATTATAATTTAAATGATAATAATATAAATAATGATGTAAAAGAAGAAGAAAATATATTTAATAAATTATATAAATTATTAACAGAATTTGAAGTAAATATAAAAATAAATTATTTATTAACAAATAAAAATAATATATATTTAATAACATCAAAATTATATGAAGATATAGAAAAAGAAAATAAAAAATTTTTAGAAGAATATATAACTATATATAAATTACCAAAAAATATATCAAATATAAAATTAAACATTGTTTATAATGAAATATCAAGTATATATGATTTAAAAAATATAGCAATAGATTTTCAAAAAAATATGATAGAAATAAAAAATTATATTAATAATGATATATTAAATAATATAATTAATAATATAATATCAATATTAAATAAATTTATATATAGATTACAATTAAATTAATACTTGTTTTTTATTAAAATCATTTATACTTTCTATTAATGTATTATAATCATTATTAGTATCATCATCACTATCAATATAAGATAAACCAAAATCAATAATTTTAATTGTCCATTTATTTTTTAATTTACATAATAAAACATTGGTTTGACAATAAAGATCATAATGTATAATATTTAATTTTTTTAAAATAATTGTAGCATCTTTAATTTGTAAAATAATATCATTAAAATTTTTTTTAGATAATTTATTAATATAATATCTTAATGGTTTTGAATTAAAATATTCAAAAATAAGTAAATTAAATTTTTTTTTATTATCAAAATAATTTAATAAATTATTATTTAGTTCAATATTATCATAATAATATAATAATTTTATAAAATTATTATAATTATGATTATTTTTATTTAAATAAATATTAATTTCCTTTTCTCTTGTATATTCATTATCTAATTCACGAGTAAATAATTTACCAAAATAATTAATATTATTATAAGTAAATTTAAAACAAAGTAAATTATTTTTTTTTTTTATAATTTTATCAATTTCAAAATTAGAATTAAAATCAATCATATTATATTATCTGAATAATAATATAAATCATTTTTTTTTGTTTAAAAGTAAATCAATATTTATAGAATAAAAGTAAATTATTTTAAAATAGTATTATTGATACTTTTAGATTTACTATATATTTTTGTAATAGATTTTTTTTCTGTAGAAGTAATTAAATATTTAGTTTTAATATTATCTAATGATTTAAGTTTTTTAGATTTTAAACTATTTTTATTAGAAGATTGATTTAAAATAAATAGACATCTAACGAGTTGTATATATAAAGCACATTTTCTAAAATTATTAATAAAGTCATCAATACTTTTACTAATTCTTAAAATTTTAATTAATTTATCAGAAGAATGATTAAAATATAAAATACTATTTTTAGTAATAGAAGATAACATATGTAAGCTTTCATATGTATCAACATTAGCAATAAATTCATATTCTTTATATTTTCTACCAATTTTTCCTAATAAACTAATATCATTATTAATATTAGGATTATATATTACATTTTTTTGTAAACAAAGAACAGCAATAATATAATTAATAATAGTTAAATCATCTGGATTATTTAATAATATTTTATTATTAGTTATTTTATTTTGATTATTAATTTCAATATAAATATTTTCATATTTTTCTATATCTTTTCTTATATTATTCATAATTAATTGAATATTTTTTGTATTATCTTCAAAAAAATTATTTAATTCACCATAAACATTTTTATATTTAACAATATGATACATAGCTAATTCTTCATTATTAGAATCTTTAAATGTAGCATATTTCATATAATCTAAATAATATTTCCATTCTAGAGAATTTTTATAATTATCAAAAATAATATATTCATATAATAAACCACCTTCAGATTGTTCAATTTGGTCAGCATTAACTACATTTCCATAATTATCTGGTTCTCTATTACTAGAAGCACCTTGATCTCTAGCGACTTCTTCTAAAGTTAAACAAGCGGGGTGTTCAATATATATATGAGTTCTATTAAAATGTTTTTTATCTAAAAACATTTCACTTTTTTTAGTAGGTTCATATGCTTGAGTTAGCCATAAATATTCAATAGGTAATTGTAATATATTACAATCAATATATAATTGTTTAGCACTAATTAACATACTTAATATACGGTCATCTGCTTTACCATCAAATTTTTTTTTTAGAAGACCAATCAATCCATTGATCTAAAATTTTTCTTCCAAAAATATTATTTGCAAAATACATAATACCACCAGAAGTTTCAAATGTAAATGGATCAAACATAGGATAATCAAGATATTCAGAACCACCTCGTGGATCCATATTCCAACCTCTTGACATAAAATCTATATTTTTCATATCAAATATAGAAGGATATTTATTTACAGTCATATCACCATCAATATAAACAACAGCAATATCATTTCTGCCGATTTCAGTTAAAGTATCTAAAACTTTTTTAATAAATAATGGTTTAGCATTAATAGCTAATTGATAACCACCGGGCTCAGCAAATTCAGGATATTCTTGTGAAAAAAAATTACAATTATTTTTAGAACATATATTTTCCCATTGATTAATCATTTTTTCAAAATGAACTGGATCTTGTTTTAATTTTTGACCATCTTTTAAAATCCAATTATATTTTAAATAATGTAAATTTTTACATGGTAGTTGTGTATTAAAATTAATATTACCTCTACCCCACCAATAAGTTATTACGATAAATTTAGAATCTTTATTAATAAAATTTCTATCACTTATATTTAATTTAGTTTTATTTATAATTTTTAGTAATTTTTCATATGAATAAGTAAAATTAGTATCAGGGATTGAAACATAAGGTAAATTTTTAATAACTTTGCTTCTACCTCTGTTATTAATATTTATTACTGATTTTTTTACTGAATTTTTTTTAGGTGATATTTTTCTTTTATATGATATTTTCTTGTTATTATGTTCTTCTGTATTATTTTTTGATAAAATTGAAGATAATGAAGAAATTAAATTTTTTAACATATATTTTTCAATCTATTAATATAGTATATTTTTTTTAAATATAACTTTTAAATAGATAACCTATTTAAATGACAATAACTAGAATACATTCTTTTCAAATTGATGATGAAGAAAGAATGGGTATGTTATTAGATAAATGTGAAGCTATGTCAGTATTATGTCAAAAAGCTACATCATACTGGAGTTTAATTAAATTTATTTTTCAAATACCATTAATATTAACAAGTTCAGTGATGTGTATCTTAAATAGTTTTGATGATGATAAAGGTAGTATGAAAATACCTAATGTAGTAGTAAATGGTGCAAGTGTATTAATATTAGCATTACAAAATAATTTAAAAGTACCTGAAAAAGTAGAATTATTTAAATCATTAAGTAATAATTTTTTACAATTAGCACATCAATTAGAAGGTATAGAAGAAAATGATATTAATAAAGAACATATTAATACATTTACTGAAAAATATGATTCATTAGTAATTCAATGTCAATTTGAAGATATACCAAGAAAAATAAAATTAGAAGTTATAGATTTATGGGAAGGAAGATCTATACCATTACAATTAAATGGTGCGAGTGGATTAAAAAAGAAAAAATTATCTGTACCATCAACACCACATTCTAATTCTAAAGAAAAAGATATTATGTGGGATAATCAAAAAAAAGATTATATTCCTTTAAATACAATAACAAGTAGTTTAATTGGACATAAAGTTGATATAGATAATTATAAAAAAACTGATAAAAATATAGAAAATAGTAATACTTTAGATGTTTAAATTTTTTTTTTATTAACATAATAAATTATTATTATTTTCTATTTTTTTACTAATAATTTCAAAATCATGTTTTGTTTCAATATTGATTTTATGAATATCTAAATCAAATTTTGCTTTATTTTTATTATATGATATAATATCCGCATTTTTTATATATTGAAAATAATTTATTGATTTTACATTTTTATCATATAATGTTATTTTATCAACAATTTTTATAATTTCATTTCCATTTATATTTTTTAAATTAATATTATTATATTGTCTAGAATATTTATTTTTAAAATGAACTAGTAATCTTTGAGCTTCTTTTAATCCTTCTAAAACTTCTCTATAATTTTTAAATCTAATAATACTACTTAATATTGTTATTATTGTACCTATAAATAATAATAATATATTTAAAGTAATATTTAAATATTTGTCTAATATTATTGTCATTATTGTTAATCTTAATGCTTCTATAAAAGTTATTATTGATGATAATACTAATATTGTTAATGATATAACATAATATTCATATAAATATTTATCGTAAGCTTCTGTTACCATAAATAATCTAGTACTTGTATCATTTTTCAATTTTTGAATAATAATTGATAATTCTTTAATTTTATTATTAATAATATTATTATTCATTTTATTTATAAAATTTTTAGATATATTTTCATCAATTTCAATTGTATCGCATTTTTCAATAATATTTTCACATGTTATAATTTTATTATTCATAATTATATATATATTATATTATTTTTAATCATATGGATCAAATAAATTTGATTTACTATAATTTTTTTTATAAACATTTTTATTTATATCATTATCATTATTATTATCAATATTATTAGTATTATTATCATCTGTATTATTACTAAATAATTTACTTTCAGGTAAATTAATTGTATAATCTATTTTTAATAATTTTAACATACCATTAATATTACTTTGAATTATTAAACCTAATTTATTATTAAAATCATCTATACATTTAAGATTTATTAAATTATAATCAATTTCAATATTATTATTATTATTATTATTATTATTATTATTATTATTATTATTCATATAATTTTATCTATTTTATATATATAACATATATTTATAAAAACAAAAAAATATTATATATATATATTATTTAATTTTTTAATAATATCCATTTTAGATATACTAAATGCTGCTAATGTATTATTTTTTTCATTATATAATTTAAGTTTTTTAATTTTTTTATATTTTTTAAATATTTTAATAAAATAGTGTGTATTTGAATTTTTATTATTTAAATTATCATAGTAAATATATCCTGATTTAGAACCAACTCTTCTTATAGCGATATCAGCATCATTATAATTAGAAACAAATTTATAATTATTATTAGGTAAAATTTTTTTAATTATATTTTTTCTATTATAATTTTTTTTTTTCCAAATTTGAAAAACACATTTAATAGGTGGACGACCAAAAGAATCAATAGGTAAATTATAAGATTTAATTAAATGAAAATTTAATGGTATAGATTTTTGTAAAAAATATTTATTAAAACTTTTAGGTAATATAAATGAAAAAGAATCACAAAATTTACAACATTTTTTTATAAATTTAATTGCAAGTGAAGATTTTTTACCAAAAGGAGGATTACCAATAGCATGTATATTATTATATTTTTTTTTTATATTTTTATAATTTAATTTTAAAAAATTTTTTTTTATAATTAATTTATTTTCAGGTTTAATATCAAACATAATATTATTATAATTTTTAATACAATTATAAAAAGCACCATTACCTGCACTTGGTTCAATAACTAAATCATTTTTAAAAATTTTAATATATTTTTTAAATATTTTACAACAAATTTTAATGATATTAAAATTTGTATAATATTTATCGAATTGTTTCATATTATCTCTCCTAATTTAATATAATTATTTAAATAAAAAAAAAATGATTAAATTATTATATTAATTATTATAAATGAATAAGATTAATTATTTTATAATATTAATTATTTATATTAATAATATTATTAATAGTTATATTATAAATCAAAATCATAATATATATTTAAGAAAATATAAATTAAATTGTGATAATTATTTAAATATTAAACCAAATTTAAGAGATATAAAATTAAATGAAAAAAAAATTACAGAAAAGATATGTAATATATGTTCATTAAATATTAATACAAAAAAAATGATACCATATAATTGTACAATACCTGAAGGGTGTCCATTTAATATACAAACATTAAAAAAAGAAGAAGATAATAAATATATATTTAAAGGATAAATTAATTCATTTGTTTAAAATGAGGTCTATAAAGACTTTTTCTCATATAATTAACATTTTTATCATTTAAAAGAGAAGAATTTATAATTTCAGAGAAATTTGTATTTTTATTTTTATATAATTTATTTAACCATCTTAATTGATATATAATAGAAAACATACCACATTCAGTATTTTTAAATTGATGTTGTTTTTTATTATAATTAATTATAAATTTTTTATTTGGAAATAAATTATTACATTGTTTTTTTACATTATTTATAAAAATCATTATTAATGAAGGTATTTTTCTAGCAACACTATCATAATAATAAGCACCAAAAGATTTACTTTTATAATCTAAATTAATAAAAGTGGAAGTCCAATGAGAACCAGGTTCATCATGTTTATCTAAATTAGTAATAAAACCTATATATTTATATTTTTTATTAATTAACATTTTAATATCAATATTACAAAATTCACTATATAGACATTCGCCACTATTATTTTTAACAGCAAAATCAATTGAAAAAGTTCCTAAATATTTATATTTAAATTTTTTAGCAATATTATAATGAAACATAATATGATTAATATCATAATTAGATAACCATTCATCCGGATTTTTAATCCATTCATATGGAATTTCAGGTTTTAATTCTAATTTTTGTATATTTTTAATAGATAAATTAGAATTATTGATAGGTTTTAATTTATTAATAATATCGGGCCAGAACCAATATTTACCGGAACCTTTAGTTATTTTTTTCATTTTATTATCAAGTTTTTTAAAAAGTTCTAATTGAGTATTATTATCATAATATACTATTTTATCTTTTTTATTTTTTTTAGAGTTATTATAAGTATCTATTAATATTTTAAGAGATGTTTTTGATAAACATGTTGGACCATTATCTTTAGCATTAGGACTGCAGTATCCTAAATCTATTTTCATATCCTATTATTTTATAAGGCTTTTAATATCCATAATACTAAAATAATTAAAACAGGATAAGCAAATCTTATTATTAATTCTTGATTATCTGTTAATACATTTTCATTAATATATTTAGTTAAATAATGAGTACTTATTCTATCTAGAGATATAGCAAATAATATTACTAATGAAAACATTACTAATTTAAATATTTCATATCTTTTTGCACTTAATCTATTCCAAAAAGTATTTTCATAATTAGGTTCTACTTTTTCTTTATTTTTTTTAGCATAAGGATATTCGGGTATATTATTTTCATTTAAACTCATATTAGACATTTGATAAGCTTCTTTTTGTCTACTTATTAAAGGTCTATCTTCATCTGTATTCATTTTTTTCTTTTTAACTTTCTTTTCTACTACTATATTATCAATATTATTTTCTATAGATTGTGTATATTGATTTGCATTATTATCAATATTTGGATTATTATTACCAATATGTAAATTTTCATTTTGAGGTTCATCTAAAAAACCATATGCTAAATTTAAATCTGTCATTTATTTTTTATCTACTGCTTTATTTGAAGATAAAAAATTTTTCAAATTTATATATACTTATGAATTTATTTTTTTAATTAATTTTTATAATTATTATCACATCAATACTGTTTTTTTTATTTTTTTTATTTTTTATATATTTTATTTATTATTTTTTTTCATATTTTTATTTTATAATAATAAAATTATATAATTATAAATTTTTTTATTAGCATAATGATAATAATTATAACAATTTTAAAATAAAAATATGTAAATTATATAAAATAAAAATTGATATAATATATTAAGATAAATTAAATCATAGTATTTGATAAATGGGGGGTATACAAGAACAATTAAATTCAATACTAAATAAATATACTGTACAAAAAGGTAAATTATACACCAATACAAGTATAGGACATCCTAAAAAATCATTATACATACCAGATGAAGAATATGAAGAATTTTTAAGAATATATAGTTTAGCAATTACAAATGGTATTCATTTATATTTTACAGAAAAACCAAATAATCCTAGTCCATTAAGAATTGATTTAGATTTTAGATTTTTAGTTAATTCAGATTCTCAAGAAGGTAATGAAGAAACTGATAAAAAAAAAATTAACTATAAAAGAATATATACAAATGAACATATTCAAAATATTATAAATCATTATAATAATATTATTACTAAATATATTGATATTAATGATGAATATAATTTAGCATATGTTATGGAAAAATCTTCTCCATCATTATGGCGTGGTAAAATAAAAGATGGAATTCATATTGTATACCCTTATATATTATTAACACATAATGAACAACATTTTATAAGAAGAAAAGTATTAGATATTGCATCAGAAATGTTTTCTGGACTAAATGTATGTAATAATTATGAAGATATAATAGATAAAGCTATTATTGATGTAAATTGTTGGCAAATGTATGGTAGTAGAAAACCAGATTGTGAAGCATATGCTGTAACAAAAATTTATAATTGTGGTAAAGAATTAAATAAAAATATTACAGGCGAAGATCATCTTAATTATATTAAATTATTTAGTATGAGATTTGATAATAATATTTCTAAAAATATTTGTAAAATTAAAGAAAGTTCTGTTATTGAAATAGATGAATATACTAAACATGTATTACCTTCAATTGATGTTAAAAAAAAAGCAAAATTACAAAATAATATTTTTGCTAAATCATTAAATATAAATAAAAATAATGCTGATCCAGAAGAAATTATTTTAACTCAAAGATTAGTTTTAGAATGTTTATGTTATAGAAGAGCAGAAAATTATGAAGATTGGATTAATTTAGGATGGGTTTTAAGAAATATTGATTATCGTTTATTAGATACTTGGATTGAATTTTCTAAAATTAGTACTGCATATGTTGAAGGTGAATGTCAAACTATTTGGAATAAAATGAGAAAAGATAATATGGGATTAGGTACTTTAAGATGGTGGGCTAAATTAGATAATAATGCTAAATATGATGAAATAATTAATGAATCATTATTTCCTTGGATTGATAGATGTATTAGAAGTGATGGTGCTCATTTTGATGTTGCTAGAGTTGTACAAAATTTAAAAAAAGATGATATTAGAGCTATTAGTAAAATTGTTTGGTATCATTATGATAGAAATAAACATCGTTGGAAATCAACTTCTGAAGGTTTATTATTAAGAATTGCATTAAGTCAAGAAATTTGTAATACTTTCTTACAAAGATCTCAATATTGGAATAATTTACAATATAATATTGGAGATGATGACCAAAAAACTGCCAATAGTGAAAAAGCAAAAAAATCTTTAAAAATTGCTAGTCAATTAAAAAATGCTGGTTTTAAAGATAGTGTTATGAAAGAATGTAGAAGTTTATTTATTGATGAAAAATTTGAAGAATTATTAGATAGTAGAGCTCATTTAATTGGTTTTGAAAATGGTGTTTATGATTTAAAAATGCATATCTTTAGAGATGGTATGCCTGATGATTATATTTCTCATTCTACTAAAATAAATTATATTGAATATGACCCTAATTTACCTGAAATTCAAGAAATTAATGACTTCTTTTCTAAAATATTTGTTAATGATGCTGTTAAAAATTATGTTTTAGATATTATTACTTGTATTATTGATGGTAGTATTAGTCAAGAAAGATTTTATGTTTTTACTGGTAGTGGTAGTAATGGTAAAAGTAGATTATTAGATTTTATACAAAAAGCTTTAGGTGATTATTATTGTATTTTACCTATTGCTTTATTAACTCAAAAAAGAGCATCCTCTAATAGTGCTCAAAGTGAATTAGAAAGAACTAAAGGTAGAAGATTTGCTGTTATGCAAGAACCTAGTGAACAAGATAAAATTAATATCGGTTTTATGAAAGAATTATCTGGTAATGACCGTATCTTATGTAGAGCTTTATATAAAGAACCTTATGAATTTAAACCTCAATTTAAAATGATTTTAACTTGCAATGAATTACCTGAAGTACCTAGTGATGATGGTGGTATTTGGAGAAGAATTCGAGTTATTGAATTCCTTTCTAAATTTTGTGAAAATCCTAAAAAACCTAATGAATTCCCTATGGACCTTGAATTATCTGATAAATTTGATAGATGGGCTGAAACTTTTATGAGTATGTTAATTGAAAGACATAAACATATTAATCCTAATAATATTTTTGAACCTATGGAAGTTCGTATTGCTACTGAAAGTTATAAAAATAATAATGATATTATTGGTCAATATAAAACTGATAAACTTATTATTGATAAAAATGATACTGATTCTAAATTATTAATTAGTACTTTATATAATGACTTTAGAATGTGGTCTTATTCTAATGTTCCTAAAAATAAAAAAATACCTGATAGAAATCAATTAAGAGCTTATTTCGAAAAATTAATTGGTCCTTATCCTGTTGATAATAAAGGTTGGAAAGGTATTAAATTTAAAGATAATGATGATAATGAAAATGAATAATTTTTACTTATATTTAAAATTTATTTTTCCTTTTTTATACTAATAAAATTATATGGATTTAAATTTAATAATCAATTACTTTATATTTATATAAATATTATCATTATTATTATTATTATGAAAATTATAACTAGTGTAGTAAATACTGATTTTATTAAAATACAATATTTTTCTTTAAAAAAATTTTTTAAAAATGATTTTGAATATATTGTTTTTAATGATACTAAAAATTTCCCTGAATATACTAATTATTTTGATACTTCTATGAAAAATAAAGTTGAAAATTTATGTAATGAATTAAATATTAAATGTATTAATTTTCATAATGATTTTCATATTAATATTGATAGTGGATCTTTTAGACATGCTAGTGTTTTAAATTTTATGTTAAAATATCAATTAGATAATCCAGATGATTATTTATATATTGATAATGATATTTTTTTAATTGATTATTTTGATATTTCATTATTTTATAATTATAATACTGCTATTGTATTACAACAAAGAAATGTAGACTATGATTATATTAAAATTTTAAATTATATTTGGCCTGGTTTATGTTTTTTTAGTAAAAATATTCAACATACTAATATTTTAAATTGGAATTTAGCAAATGGTGCTGATACTGGTGGTATGATGATGAAATGGTTAATTGTTAATAATAATTTAACTAATAATTTTCCTCTAACTGATACTATTAGATATCAAAAAAATATTGATAATTTACATACTGATAATATATTTTTTATTAAACATTTACGTTCCACTACTTGGAATTTAACTGAATTGCCTTATAATTTATTAAATAATACTAATTTTGTTAAATTTTTAGTTAATGATAATAGAAATAAAGATAATAAATTTTTTTCAGAATTATATTTAAATGTTTTTTTTCATTTAAGAGAAGGTTCTGGTTATGCAAATAAAGATATTAATAAAAATAATAATATTTGTAATTCTCTTAATGAAATTTTTAATTATTATTAATTTTTACAAAAAAAAATTATAATATTTTTAAATTAATATGTAATACCAAAGTCATCTTTACATTGTTGTCTAAAAGATGTTACTAATCCTTCATTTTTATATGTTTCTTTTTCTTCAAAATATCCATTATTAACATTTACATTTGGAAATTGTGCACTTTCATCGGGTGTATATATTATTCTTACAACTCCTTTAGCACCTTTTCCAGGATTTGGACCACCAGCACCACCTCCTCCATATAACCCACCATGTTCATCAACGGCATCATCTCCACCACTACCTCCTTTACCACCTGCTGCAATTTTTGTACCAGGTAATCTTCTTCCGCCTACACCTGTTTGTCCTTTACCATAAATACCTATTCCACCACCACCACAAGCATGTAATTCATTATTATAATGTGTTCCACCACCACCACCACCATCTTTCCCAGGCCAACCATTCATATCTGAATGTGCTGTATCTTCATGTTGATTTTCAGCGTTAGCTAGTTCTCTACCAAATGCACCACCACTTCTCGCATGAGTATAAATTGGTCCATAATGACCACTACCACCTCCCCCACCTGTCCATTTTCCAGTTTTAGTATTTTTTACTAAACCACATTGAGCACCCCTCATATGGTAATTTCCACCGAAATTACCATGTTTTATATTATCTTTAGTAAACCAGCAAGTTCCACCTTCTGCTGAAGAGGGTTCCCCCCATGATAGTTTAGGAGTAACTCTACCACCTTCTGCACCATATGCTTCAATTCTCCACTTATAATTAGAATCACTTATAGATGTTTCAGCAGCATCTTCTCCGTCTCCAATAAAATATCTACTTTGACCATTAGTATCTTTTATTTGTGTTGTATTATTAGCAACAAGTACATTATATATTTTATCAGGTTCTACTTCTAAATTATTAACCCACATTAATGAACCTGCTCCGCCACCTCCACCATTTTTTGCACCTGCACCACCAGCACCTACAACAAGTACTGAAATTTTATAAATACCTTTTGGACATTTCCATCTATACCATCTTTGGTTATTACAATAACTAATTATACCAATAGATTCTTTTTCATCTGGTACATCAAATATCCATTGTTTTCTTTTTTGTTCTATATCTATACATGTTTTATCTTCAGTTTTTGAACCACCTACTTTTTTTTGTATAGAACTACAACTTTTATAATCTTTACATGAATTTTTACCTTCTTCATCTTGATATTTACCATCAGGACATTCTGAACATTGTCCAGAACCATAAGTAGAAAATGTACCAACAGGACATGGTTCTTCACCACTTTTATCCTCTTTTAATTTATATCCTGCTTTAACTCGAGTACAAGTTACACCATCAGAATAATGACCCGGAGGACAATCAACACACTCACCATTTTTAGTTTTATCACCAGGTATTAATTTTTTACCAGCAACACATTTAGTTATTGAATAAGGATAACAACTTGTTGAACTATTATTACCTGTTTTATATCTTCCATCAGGACAATCATTACAAATACCATCTTTTGTTTTAGTACCTGGTGTTAATTTTTTACCAGGACCACAATTAGTTATTGAATGAGGAGTACAACTTATTGAACTATTAGTATCTGTTTTATATGTATTTGATGGACAATCAACACACTCACCATCTTTAGTTTTATCACCAGGTATTAATTTTTTACCAGCATCACATTCAGTTTTTGAATAAGGAGTACAACTTATTGAACTATTATAATCTGTTTTATATGTATTTGATGGACAATCAACACACTCACCATCTTTAGTTTTAGTAGCAGGTATTAATTTTTTACCAGGACCACATCTAGTTACTAAATGAGGTTTTTGTGTTGTTTGTCCAGTTAAATCAACATAATATCCATCACTTACATCTATACATTTTGTATTTCCATAAGTATTATTATATTTTCCAATTGGACAAGGTTTTTCTGATAAAGTATCATTATCATAATAATAACCTGGTCGAGAATTAATTTTACAATTAATATAACCAGTTTTTTTATCATAATTAATTAAAGTATAATTACTCGGACATTCTGGTATATTTTTACATAGATGACTATCTCCAGTATTATATTTTTTATCTGGACAATCTAAACAAGTATTAGTATTATCTATAATACCTTTACCCTGTGGACAAGTTTTATTACATTTATATAATTCTAAATTACTAAAATTATATGTAGGATATTCTTGTTTTAATTTATTATAAAATTGCTTTTTATCAAAATTATCTGGATGAACTTTATTAAAATCATTTAAAGTACCATCCCAATTATCTTTACATTTATAGTAATCAGTACCTTTATGTTTAAATCTATCATTACTTTCATAATCAATTTTAAAATAACCATTAGTTATATTATTATTTAAAAAATTTTTATTATTAAAAATTATAAATGAGGAGTCGCAAATATTATCTGTATCAATCTTTTCAGGGTTAATACAAATAAATTTTTCTTTAAAATTATTATTAATTAAAAATAAAATAATTAAAATAATTAAAATTACTAAAATAATAATAATTAAATTATTATTCATATCTATTATAAATTAATATATTTAAAAAAAGTACATTTCTTAATTTTATTTTTATTTTTAAAATAATTTTTAAAATTTTAAAATTTTTAATGAAATGTACTTTTTTATATATATAAAGAT
>MDTA01012701.1_pt1 | contig 25829 bp, 20 predicted proteins | sample 811151 | NCBI WGS metagenome assembly MDTA01 (sample SAMN05326648, study PRJNA326480) | marine metagenome | isolation source: seawater | place: Indian Ocean: South | collected 2010 | reverse complement strand
TTCCCAACAGACATTAGAAAGTAAAGATAATGCTTATAATTAACTGTCCGCTTTGCGGGCCGAGGGATCATGCAGAATTTACATATATCGGCGATGCAACAAAAAATCGGCCAGAAGGTGACGATAGTTCCAACGATGACGCGTGGTATGATTATGTATATTTGAGAGATAATCCTAGAGGGCTACACGAAGAGCTCTGGCAACATAGCTTTGGATGCAGGTGTTTTGTGAAGGTTTTAAGGAATACAGTAACACATCAAATAATAGCGACTGGCATGCCAAAAGAGAATCTGACTTTAGATGAAAAAGGGCTCGAGCAAAGTGTTTAGTTTTAGAAGCAGGCGACAGCAAAGATTAGATGATGGCGGACAAATAAACCGCTTGGCACCGATAAAGTTTACGTTTGACGGGAAAAAATTTATTGGTTTTGAAGGAGATACACTCGCTTCTGCTCTTTTAGCAAATGGCGTGCGGTTGGTTGGCAGAAGTTTCAAATATCATAGGCCACGGGGTATTTATTCAGCAGGGATTGAAGAACCGAATGCTCTAGTTGCACTGAGATCCGGCGACCGCCACGAGCCTAACACCCGCGCGACAGCCGTCGAATTATTTCCAGGCCTCGAGGCTAAGAGCCAAAACAGATGGCCCAACTTACTTTTGGATTATTTACAAATTAACAATCTGCTTTCTCCTTTTCTCTCAGCGGGTTTTTATTACAAAACTTTTATGGGTCTACCAGGGTGGCACTTTTATGAATATTTTATCCGGAAGGCCGCTGGAATGGGAGATGGTACAAAATTTAAAGACCCCGACAAATACGATAAAAAGCATGTGCACTGCGATATTTTAATTGTCGGTGGAGGGCCAACTGGGATTGCTGCAGCTGTCACGGCCGGGCGCGCTGGGGCTAGGGTTATCTTACTCGACAACCATCCAACACTAGGAGGCCAGTTAAATGGTGAGCTATTTTTTCTGGATGAAAAACCGGCTCATAATTGGATCGAAAAATGCGTGGAAGAGTTAGATGACATGGAACATGTCACAATCGCCACGAGAACATCCGCTTTTGGCTACTACGATAGCGATGTTGTAAACGCTATCGAAAGTGTTTCAGACCATCTTCCAAAACCGCCAGATTATCAGTGTCGCCAGCGGCTTTGGCAAATTCGCGCAAAAAGGGTGATATTGGCTACTGGAGCGACCGAGAGACCTTTAGTCTTCAGCAACAACGATAGACCTGGTATAATGCTTGCCTCTGCTGCTAGACGATATGTAAACCAATATGCAGTAAAACCTGGTAATAAAGCCGTCATTTTCACAAATAACGATGATGGATATAAAACAGCCTTCGACCTCGCGAGGGTTGGGATAGAAGTAGTAGCGGTGGTAGATAGTAGAAAAAAAATCCCCGAACATTTTGAAAAAGAACTTAACGAGAAAGAAATTGAAGTTATTCCTAGGTCAGTGGTTGTAGATACTCATGGATATTTTGGACTAAACAGCGTTGAGATAGGAACATTATCTCAAGACGGTAAAACGATAGAAAGCAACCCTTTTATCGTATCTGCAGATTTACTAGCGGTATCTGGCGGCTGGAGCCCTAATGTCCACCTTTATTGTCACTCTGGCGGCAAACCAGTTTACAACGACGCTGTAGAGGCGTTCGTTCCAGGAGCACTTAGTCAAAATGGTCATTCCGCAGGTGCTGCGAAAGGTAGTTTTAGCCTGAACGATTGCATGCATGAAGGACATGAGATTGCTAGCACGCTGGTAAAAGCTTTAAATTTTGAATCAGTAAAGCAAATTATTCCAGAGACGAATGAGAAAAACATCGTTCCTATTGAGGCCCTCTGGCGCGTTCCAGGAAAAGGAAAAAAATTTGTGGACCTGCAAGATGACGTTACAGAAAGTGACATCACCTTAGCTCACCGAGAAGGATATGTAAGCGTAGAGCATTTAAAAAGATATACGACCCTAGGTATGGGAACCGATCAAGGCAAAACGAGTAACCTGAATGGCCAAGCCATAATGGCTCAAGAGAAAGCAGAACCAATTGGAAAAATTGGGACGACAACATTTCGTCCTCCGTATACGCCGATCGCCTTGGGCACACTAGCGGGTCGTGATATAGGGCTATCTTACAAACATACGAGACGATCTGCGATGCATAACTGGCATAAGCAGAACGGCGCAATATTTGTTGAAGCTGGACAATGGCTGCGCCCCCAATATTATCTGGATGAATTGGAGCAGCCCTCAAAAGAAAACATGGACACGGCAATAAACCGTGAAGTGCAAACAGTCAGAGCCTCGGTTGGACTTGTAGATGTATCAACCTTGGGGAAGATTGATATACAAGGAAAAGATTCTGCAGAGTTTCTGAATAGAGTCTATACGAACGGCTGGACAAAGCTTCCGATTGGCAAAGCAAGATATGGGATAATGCTCAGAGAAGATGGTTTGGTTTTTGATGACGGAACAACTTCCCGACTGGATGAATGTCACTATTTCATGACAACCACCACGTCAAACGCTGCAGCTGTTTTGAGCCATATGGAATATTATCTACAGGTTCAATGGCCAGACTTAGATGTAAAAGTCACATCGGTTACAGAACAATGGGCTGCAATGGCACTAGCTGGCCCCAGAAGTCGTGAAGTATTGTCAAAACTGTTACCAACCAGAAATGTCGATAATGAGAGCTTTCCTTTTATGGGAGTTCGTGAATTTGACATTGAGGGAGTGCCGGCGCGTATTTTTCGCATTAGTTTTTCCGGAGAGCTCTCCTATGAAATCAATGTGCCTGCTGACTTTGGCGAATTTATCTGGCAACGTGTATTAGAGATTGGCCGGACATGCAATATTAGACCGTATGGCACTGAAGCTATGGGAATAATGCGGATTGAAAAAGGACATGTTGCAGGCCCGGAGCTCGATGGCCGCATGACCGCAGCTGACTTAGGGTTGCAAAAACTATTAAGTACAAAAAAAGATTTTATCGGATCCAAAATGATGGATCGAGAAGGACTAAAGGATAAAAACCGACCAAGGTTAGTGGGGCTGGTTCCTGTCGATAAAAAGTCTCGCGTAAAGTCTGGCGCGATATTAGTGAAAGATCCAACACTTGCTCCTCCAGTCCCTAAACTTGGACACGTCTCATCCTCAGCATATTTGAGCCCAACACTTGGGCATCCTATTTCATTAGGATTTGTCTCTGGTGATATTATTGAGACGAGCAAAAAGGTTTGGGCGGTGAGCCCACTTCATAATGAAAGTCACGAATTAGAAATAACAGATCCGATTTTTTATGACCAAACATCCGAGCGCTTGCATGACTGAAGGTAATACCAATAAGAACTTCCTGCGAAGACAGTCCGCCCTGGCGCATGTAATAAATTACGGCCAATTTGGAAACGTTTCTTTAAATGGTCCGGGGTTATTTATATGCGAAAGACACCCCTTGACTATTTTACAACTAGAGACAGCCAAATCAAAAAACTCACAGACGCTTGCCGAAATATCGAATTTATTGAATGTAGAATTTCCTCAAACCAATAATACTTGCCATGGCGACGATGCAAGGCGCAGTCTTTGGTTAGGACCGAACAGGTGGTTGATTGTAGAGCCAGAGCGTGATTGCCTTCAGACTTCAATAAAGAATAAATTTAATTCGTCGGATGTTTTTCTAACTGATTTGAGCCACGGAAGGAGTACCGTTAGGTTAAGAGGAAGAGAAGCGCGAGAGGTGTTGATGAAAGGAAGCGGGGTGGATTGGCATTTAAATAGTTTTGGTACCGATCACTGCGCTCACACAAAGCTTTTTGATCTTGCCGCCACTGTAGATTGCAGAGATATAGATGTCTTCGACATTTACATTGCAAGAGGTTTTGCCGAAGACTTTTGGGATATTCTTTTGGACTCTGCAGAAGAGTTTGGATATCAGGTCGATTAGTAAAAAGCAAACCTTTCCATAGACCCTGATAATATCTAATCCTGATTAGTCGATATACCATTCAACTTGTCGTCTTCTTTTAAGCCAGTACTTCTTTCGCTGGGCACCCCATAACCACCCCCACCACCGGTTCTCACTACGAGACGATCTCCCTTTTGCAGTATGAATTGCTGCTTTGATTCCAACTGGATTATTTGATTTCCTCTTTCTACAAAGGTTTCGGCCTGCGCACCGGGTCCGCCCCCTAAAACACCTTCTGGGGCAATTCGAAAACGGTCTCCATATGTAGCAAAAGTTACATTGTCCGATAGAATTTTATATATCTTTTGAAAACCCATCCCACCACGAAATTTACCATTTCCACCTGAGGAGGATCTCAGACTATAGTCTTCTACCCTGAAAAAAGGATAATCAGACTCCATTGATTCGATCGGTATATTGGAACAGTTGGAAAGCATCGAATCAACAGCATCACAGCCGTCATAATTTGGACCAGCACCGAATCCGCCACCAAAAATCTCCAAATAGATGTTATAATCGTCTGCTAATTTATGGCTCAGACAGGATACTGATGTAGTATCAAACCCAGGCGCAATTACCCGTTCTGGAACAGCCTCGCCCAACGCTTTCATGACAGCATTTACGACCCTATAACTTGGAAGCAAACGCGCCCTGACCGGCGCACGCGGCCTGGGATTCAAAATTGACCCGTAAGGTATTTTAACGTTTATCGCCCTTTCCGCACCCTCGTTAAAAGGTATATCTGGGTCCGTTAACACTGATTTCACACAGGCAATCGCAGATGAGACTGACGAGGCAAAAGGGCTATTCATATTAGACTTTACCTGTTCGGCCGTACCCTCAAAGTCAATGTCTAAAGCATTTCCTTGAATATTGATTTTAACCCTTATAGGAACCGGTATATTACTTATACCGTCGTCATCAAGGTAAGCTTCTCCATCGTACTCACCGTCTGGTGCCTTGGAAATTGCCGTTCTTATTCTTCTTTCAGAGTAGTCGAGCATTTCGTTCATTGCGATCGAGATTCTCTCGCTAGAAAATTTACGGCACAAATCACGTAAGCGCTCGGCACCAACAGCATTTGCCGCGAATTGCGCATTAAGGTCGCCAATAGTAGCTTCCGGCATCCGAACATTCGCTCTTACTAATCTTTCAAAAGGTCCTCCCATCCAATCTTTTTCTATTGTGTACTTACTGGGCGGAAAAGTTATCCCTTCTTCATGAACATCCCCAGCATCCGGATTTAATCCCGGCGCCCCTCCACCTAGATCAATATGGTGAACAACCGTCGCCGTTACTCCGATCAATTCGTTTTTTAGGAATACCGGCGTAAAAAGAAATATATCGGGAAGATGCTGACCACCAGAATATGGGTCATTATTTATTAAAAAGTCACCGTCAGATAACGTATCGAGGGGATGATACTCTAGACATGCCTTAAATGTGTGGGTTATCGACCCAAGCTGAATTGGTATCAGTTCCGCCTGAGCAACAACACGCCCAAATTTATCCAGTATGGCCGCTGAGCAGTCTTGTGCTTCTCGAACTACTGGAGAGTGAGCGGAACGTATTAACTTCACTCCCATTTCATCTGCCGCTGCTATCAAAGCCCTGGTTATTACTGCTTGATCTACTGGAGTAACAATCATTATTCAGTACCTCTTTCAAGGACGATATTATTATATTCATCTAGTCTTACTTGCCATCCAAACGGGGTATATACAGTCGAATTCTCATCTTTAATAAGAACTGGACCAGGAATCGCTCCTTCACTCAGATCCGTGCGAGAGAGAGTAGTTGTCTCAGAGGGAATTCCTTTTTCTACAATATTGACCTTAGTTATCTTTTGATCAATATTTCTGCCTTCCTTATCCAACTGCAACGTCAACCCCGGTGTCTTTTCAGCAACCCCTACACGTATAGAGATTATTTCAACGGGATCGCCTTCCGGTTTTGAAAATTCAAAAATTTTATGGTGCGCGTCTGCAAAACGTTTTTGTAAAAGCGCCAAAGAGATGTTACGGACATCTGCTTCTGTAAACTTTACTGGTACCTCGAAGGCTTGACCAACATACCTCATCTCAAGTGACGTCTCTATTTCCCTATTGGGTTTTATGCCTAGCTTCATCAAGTAATCTTTTGCTTCTTTTGTTAAAGAGCTGATACCACTTTTGATTTCAGCCAAATTTGGTTCATTGAGAAGGAGCCGTTTAGTTTGACTGCGGTAATGAACATAGTCTGATAACAGGAGCCCCGAAGCAGATAGGACACCTGCGTTAGGTGGAATTACAACCGTGTCGATATTTAAATCTTCTGCAACTCTTGCTGCATGAAGTGGCCCGGCTCCGCCGTATGGAACAAGTGCAAATTCCCTCGGGTCACTTCCTCGTTCAGTTGAAACCTGTTGAATAGCCCGCACAATATTTGCCTCCGCAACTCTAATAATATTGTCTGCCATTTCGGGTAACTCAACATTAAATTTTTTAGCAATTTCTTCTATTACATTGGACGCAGCGGCTAAATCGACTGGCATCTTCCCACCCAAAAAACTATCAGCTTGAAGCGTCCCTCTGACCAAATGAGCATCTGTAACGGTTGGTAACTTTCCGCCGCGAGCGTAGCAGGCTGGGCCAGGTGTTGCTCCCGCTGATTGAGGCCCAACTCTCAATAACCCACCATCATCAACCCAGGCTATAGAGCCTCCGCCAGCTCCAACCGTTACGATATCAACAACCGGCGTCTTGACTGGCAAACCATCAATCGTAGTCATTGGCGCTAATTCCGCTTGATCATTGCTAACAAGTGCCACATCGGTGCTTGTACCACCCATATCTAAAGTTATTATGTCTGGGTAGGACGTCTTCCCTTTTCCTCGGAGTGCTCCTACAACACCCGCGGCGGGCCCCGAAAAGAGTGATGTTATAGCGTTTTTTGTAATAGCAGCGGCGGGCATTCGTCCCCCATTTGATTGCATGATGCTAAATTTTCCCTGAAAACCTCTTTCCTGTAGTTCCTCTGAAAACCTAGTGATATAACCTGCCACCACCGGCTGTACGTAGGCAGCTAAGGTCGTGGTAGATGCTCTTTCATACTCTCGGAATTCGCGTGCTACGTCACAAGAACACGTTATTGGCATTTCCGGATACAGAGCCGATATTATATTGGATAAGGCACGCTCGTGTATCGGATTCAGGTATGAGTGCAGAAAACAAATCGCTACCGAGTCAAAGTTTTCTTTATCGAAAATATTTCTGACTAAAGTTGAGGTAACTTTAGTATCTAAATTTGTTACAATATTTCCATCAGCTGCTATGCGCTCATCTATTTCGTACGTATCATGTCTTGGGACAACAGGCTTTGGCTTCTGGTATTGTAGATCATAAATAGCTCTGCGATCATGGCGTTGGATTAGTAGTAGGTCTTTTGTTCCTCGAGTAACAAAAAAACAAACTCTTCCTCCTTTTCGTTCCAATACAGCATTAGTGGCAACCGTCGAACCATGAATTAGTTCACTTATTTCCTCCAGCCTCAAACCAGCAGCTTCTATCGCTAACATCGCGCCTTTATCTGGACTAATTGGTGTACTAGGCACCTTTGCGGTTTTGATATTTTTGCCGTCAGACATCACAAGGTCCGTAAAAGTACCACCTACTTCTATTCCCACACGCATAGCTTAAAATTCCCGTTCTTTTGATTTAGACTTATGAAAACACGGCGCCATCAAACGCCTCTATATTCATTCCACGTATCAGTAAATGATTGGTATTTCTTCTGGCGCTCGATATGTAAGCAACTCTGCTGACCCGTCTCGCACCACAATGTTTTCTTCAAGAACCATTATTTTTTTCTCATCAAAGGTCAGACTTGGCTCCAACGTTATAACCATCCCCTCTTCTAGTACGGTTTTATCTCCAGGCATATGCGAGGGCCATTCTGTCAACTGCATACCTAGTCCGTGCCCTAACCTTCCAACAGAGCCAGAGCCGTCATCCAGCTCTAAAACTTTAGCGATTTCGCGCCATAATTCTTCAGCTTTCATTCCAGGCCGTACTATTCTCAGGCCTGCTTCAGTTGCGTTATACACTTTTCGGTACGCTGATTTAACTGCTTCACTTACTGGCCCAAAAGCAAAGTTTCTATCAAAATCCGAGTAATAACCATCAAAAACAGCACCGGTATCCATCATAAGTACATCGCCCTCACCCAGAATTCTATCGGATGGCATACCTATAACTTCCTCTGGCCCATTCACCCCCGACCCACCCACAAGGTACGGAACTTCATCAGCACCATTAGATAGAATATCTATCCTAAATTTCCTAAATATTTCCCTTTCTGTCTCTCCCTGCTTTGCAAGTTTTTTGATATTTTGGAAGCTTTGGGAAACACATTGACAAATAAAACGAGTTTTAGATATTTCGCTCTCTGACTTTATCATCCGTAACCTAATAATTATTGGCGATCCATCGACAAAGTCTAGGCCTGAGACTAGCTGCTTCAGCTTATTAAAATCCAAGAATGGCATTCTTATGTGGGTTTCCGCTCCCATTGGCAGTCCTATACGCCCATATTTCCTAGTGTTATCTTTTAAGATCTTGGATAATTCGGTGACGCCTTCATCCTTTGGTCTCGGTGAAGCCCAGGTCTCTATTTTATCGATCCATGTGCCCGCCATTCTCTGTGCACCAATTTCCGGTATGACAGCTATCGGGTTTCCCTCCAGAGGAACGACAAGAAACCATGGCCGTGTTGGACTTTGCCAGAATGGTGTATGAAACCCTGAGAAATAGCGAAATTCCGGTTCGGTTGTCAGCAGCAGACAGTCAATTTCTCCCGATCGCATTAAGCGCTGAGCTTTTAATGTTCGTTTCTCAAATTCTTCTTTGTTGAACCCGTGAGCTGGACTTTCAAATATCACGGAACAAGATCATCGGAAAATTGCATTAAGAGAACGGCAGCTCCATCTGCTCCACCTTGTACTTCAAGCTCGTCTTCGTCGAAATTTCGATAAACACCGGAGAGTTCTGCTAGTTCTTGACCATTTGACAAAATACTGCCCCTTAGGACGATACTGTACTGTCCCCCCCCAGGACTTTGCATCTTCAGCTGAGCTCGAACTTTTGGCGGTATGTTGTAAAGGTAAGCGCCGATCCCTTCCGCATCGACTTGCATAACAGCAGACTGACAACAGGCTTTAAACTTCAATAAATCCTCTAATTCTGGCACATCTATACCAGCAACCATCTTATGCTTTTTCGGACTTTTTTTGAGTAGATCTCGCGACTCCGGCAAGTATTTTGCTCCCGTATCCCACCTCGCCCTCAAGGTAAAATATGTTACACCCTCTGGACCAGCTGTGATTGGTCCATAAGGTGTATAACCTTTGACATAGTGAAGCGAAAAAGGCTGTGCTGCCTTTTTACCCATATGCGCGCTACCTCCGACGAACAGTTGAAATTGCTCGTGATTATGGAAGTGAGGACGCGTTATGGAATTTGGCGGTTGTTCAACTAAAAAACCTTGCGGAAGCCCATCATCATTTTTTTCATTGCCCGGAACGTACTGCCCGCGCTTTGGAGCACTGCCGACATAAGGACTTAAAAAATATTCTTGCCCAAGAACGTCTATTGCTTTTCTTTCCGATCTTGCTTTTTCCGCTGACGTGACGAACGGCATCTTTGGCTCCTTTTATTGATCAAGCAAATCCCTGATCCTATTTTGCCTTCTTCAATGGTTGCAAATCAAGTTAATTACCATCAGACTCGGGATGAAGCGCGAATTATAATTAAAAACAAATAATTACATGCAATGACATCCTCAAACCAATATTTGCGATCTGATTTTAGAATCATGGGCTTGGTCGGTGCAGCTCATGGGGCAAGTCATTTTTTCCATTTGGTATTACCACCTCTCTTTCCAATACTAAAAGAAGAGTTTGATGCCTCCTACTCTGCTCTTGCGCTTTTAACAACATGCTTCTACGGAGTTTCGGGCATCGCACAAACCCTAGCGGGCTTTTTAGTAGATAGATTTGGAGCTCGAAATATTTTACTTGGCGGGTTAACCCTGCTGGCCGCAAGCGTGATTGGATATGGCTTCGCAACAGAATTTTGGATGCTTTTGCTATTTTCTCTACTAGCAGGACTTGGAAATAGTGTTTTTCACCCAGCAGATTTAACTATACTAACACAAAAAGTAACTCCGTTACGTTTAGGTAAGGCTTATGGCGTTCATGCATTCAGTGGAAATTTAGGCTGGGCGACTGCACCCATCTTCGTAATATATGCAAGTCAACTTTTTAACTGGCAAACAGCCTTAATATTGTCAGGACTTCTCGGACTATTTATTGTATTATTTTTTGTCATTTTTGGGAGTGATTTAAATGATTCAAAAGTTGGCTCCAACGTTCGCATAGACACTACCGTATTCAGTTCGGCTTCACTGACCCAAAATCTTTCTTTATTATTTTCCTCAACCATTCTGTCTTGTTTTTGTTTTTTCGCTCTATTAGCGGCTGCACTAGTAGGAGTACAAAGTTTTGGTATTAGCGCGATAAGCGATCTATATGACATAGATATAACACAAGCAACATTTGCTCTTACTACATTCTTAGTATGTTCCGCCATCGGCATTCTTAGCGGAGGGGTTTTGGCTGATAAAACAACGAGGCACGATCTCATAGCAATAATTGGCGTCGTATTATCAGGTCTCGTCCTTATTCTTATCGGAAGCCAAATAATAACAGCCTCAAGTGTTATTGCTTTCCTTGGGTTATCTGGATTTTTCTCCGGATTTACTGCGCCATCTCGGGACATGCTTGTGAAAAAAGCTACACCCGCTGGCTCAACCGGTCGCATTTTTGGCTTCGTTTATTCTGGCCTGGATTTTGGTTCTTCGCTCATGCCATTGTTACTGGGTTGGCTGATGGACCTTGGAAGTCCCAAATCTGTATTCCACGCATGCGCGGTAATGTTATTTTTTACAATTTTTACTGTTGTGAATGTAAAAAAACGATCGTCATTTGCTTTTTAGGCAATCGGTAAGCAGTTTCGCTGCACAAGACTTTGTTTTAGTTAATTCGTATTTTTTCTACGATGAATATTTTGTGCAACTTCGTCCATTTCCATTTGCTGATCACGGCGTATTTTCTCAGTCTCTCTCTTCACCGCCTCGTCCCTAATAATTTCGGCTTTTCGAACCTCTTGATAAGCCGCGTTCACCAGCCGGCTTGCTTCTGAATAGGCCTTTTCAACCTCAGATATAGTATTCTCTACGAACTCGCGTTCTTTTTTTATTCTTGAAGCGAATTTAGAATACTGCCCCAACGCTTCTATCGAAGAGGAACTAATATCTTGTTCTTGTTTTAAACTTACTTCTAAGCTCTGCTTTTTTTCGGTCAGCCTGTTTATTTCTGCGAGAATAGAGCCAGCATCACGCCGTTTCTCATCGAGCTCGAATTCCTTAAGGCGAACTAACTTGTCATACTGGCTCATTTAAAATATCCATGCCTTATGGAACATCCTCAGGATAACTTTCAACTGTTTCTTCGTCTTTGCTTTCAATATTAATATGACCCGGTTCATCTCCAGAGGGCGTATCGATGTGTAAAATCTCTGTCAATCGCTGGTATCCCTCCTCAATCTTAATTTTTTCATTTTTATCTTGAGATAGGAATTGTTCTAACGACGGGTAATAGACTATCGCCTCATCAATTTTTGGATCGCTTCCCTTCCTGTATGCACCTAGCCTAATCATATCAGCCATTTCTTCATAAGAGGCCAAGAGGGATCTCGCTTTTGAAACAATACGGTTTTCATCAACTGTATTACAATCAGGCATCATACGCGACACGCTCTTGAGTATGTCGATGGCCGGGTACCGTCCCTTATCCGCTATATTTCGATCTAAAACGATATGCCCGTCTATTATCCCTCGTACAGAATCTGAAATAGGTTCGTTATGATCGTCCCCTTCGACAAGCACAGTAAAGAGACCGGTTATAGATCCAGTTCCTTCGGGACCAGGGCCCGCTCGCTCTAGTAATTTTGGCAGCTCTGAAAAAACCATAGGCGTGTAACCTTTAGATGCTGGCGGCTCACCGGAAGCCAACCCAATTTCCCTCTGAGCCATGGCAAATCGCGTGATACTGTCCATCATGCACATAACTTGTTTCCCTGCGTCTCTGAAGGCTTCGGCCACCGCAAGGGTCATATATGCTGCCTGCCTCCGCATAAGTGGTGATTCATCTGAAGTTGCGGCTATTACCACGCTTCTAGAGAGCCCCTCATCTCCAAGATAATCTTGAATAAATTCGCGTACCTCCCGTCCACGTTCGCCAACTAACCCAATAACATTCACTTCGGAAGAACTAAACCTCGCTATCATCGACATTAGTATAGACTTTCCCACGCCAGATCCCGAAAAAATGCCCATTCTTTGGCCTTCGCAAACTGTTAGAAAAGTATTAATGGCTCTAACACCAACATCAACTTTGGAACCAATTCGGCTTCGCGTATGAGCGGGAGGTGGCGTTCCTCTAACTGAATACCCTTTTGTTCCACCTAAGAGCACGCCCTGATCATCGATGGGTTGCCCCATAGCATTTATAACTCGGCCAAGCCATGACTCTGTCGGATATACACGGTAGTCCGCGTTTTCTATCTCGGCTTCACTTCCTACTCCAATGCCGTCGAGACCACTAAAGGGCATTGCGAGCGCCTTACCGTCTTTGAAGCCAACTATTTCGCACGTAACTTTCCCGCCTCTTTTATTATTTAAATGCACCCTGTCTCCAATAGCCAGAGCTCTCTCAACCCCTCCAATTTCGACCATCATCCCTAAGACAGCGGTTACTCTCCCAAATACAATATACGAAGGAATTTTTTCAATTTCTTCTGCTAAATCAGATAGAATACTAGCCACCGAGTGCTCTCTTAAAATTTAATTTCGAAATTAACGAATCTTTTTAATTATAGCAGATTTTTTAAAACGGCGGAAATCTAAGAGACAATTCTTTGGATACTAGGTGAAAATGCTTTATATGTTTATATTATGGTCTTTTTAAGCAATTGATACTGACCGGATCCGAAAGTTTGTAGACTAAAAAATTTTGAAAGTGTTGATAATAATTCCGAAAGAATTCATTTTGCAAAAGCTACAACGAGAAATTGATCAAAAAGATTTGCGGCCTAATCTAAAAAGGGATAGCGCCCGTGGGCGACGAGGAGGACGAGCTTTCAATAAAGGCCGCCAAGTAGACCCAGACACTCTTCAACAAGTTAAGCAGATTCTAGGCAACAGGCCTCGTAGAAGGGACCTGTTGATTGAGCATCTGCATCTTTTTCAAGATAAATTTGGGTTTATAACAACGAAACAACTTGTAGCCCTCAGCTATGAAATGAAAATGGCAATGGCCGAAGTTTATGAAGTTGCGTCTTTTTACGCACACTTCGATATTGTGCGCGAAAGTGAGCAAGAAATACCCCCCATAACATTGCGAGTTTGTGATAGCATAACCTGTTCTTTATTTGGTTCTGATAAACTTTTGAATGATGCAGCGTCTTCACTAGAAAAAGATGTACGTGTTATACGTTCACCCTGCATGGGAGCATGTGATAAGGCGCCAGTCGCAGCAATTGGTCACTCTATGATAGAAAAAGTAACTTCGGTAAGCATTCAAGAAAAACTTTTGGCAATTCGAAGCGGCCGAACTCCGCATAATAAGATATCACCTATTCGTATTGATGAATATATGGACAAAGGCGGTTACAGGCTTTTAAAAACGTGCACTTCTCAAAATATCTCCGCGGATGAGATATTGGAGAAGCTTGCTGCTTCGGGTCTAAGAGGATTAGGCGGAGCAGGATTTCCCACATCAAGAAAATGGGGTTTGGTACGAAATGCTTCGGGGAAAAAAGCGCTTGCTGTAAATGGTGACGAAGGGGAACCAGGCACATTTAAAGATAGGTATTACTTAGAGAGAGACCCTCACAGAGTTTTAGAGGGAATGCTAATTGGCGCCTCTATTATTGGAGCCGAAGACTGTTATTTTTATCTTCGGGATGAGTACCCAGAGATACGTTTGATATTAGAAGAAGAAATCAATCATCTAAAAACAGAAGGACTTGTGCCACATACACGGATACATTTGCGACGAGGTGCTGGCGCATATATCTGCGGTGAAGAGTCAGCCATGATCGAGTCTATAGAAGGCAAGAGAGGATACCCTCGGCATCGTCCGCCTTATGTCGCAGAAGTTGGTATTTTCAATAAACCTACACTAGTAAACAACATTGAAACTTTGTTTTGGATTAGAGATATAGTCGAAAAAGGTCCAAAATGGTTTGCAAATCAAGGAAAGGATGGTCACCCGGGTTTACGGAGCTACTCTGTATCTGGACGAGTCAAACAACCTGGAGTAAAGATAGCTCCTGCCGGAAGCACAGTTAGAGAACTAATCGACAATTTTTGTGGAGGCATGCAAGATGGGCATGAGTTTCGAGCTTACTTGCCTGGAGGAGCGTCAGGGGGGATTCTACCAGCGGATATGGATAGTTTACCGTTAGACTTTGGCCAACTTGAAAAACATGGCTGCTTTGTCGGAAGCCACGCTGTTGTCATTTTATCAGATAAAGACTCGATAAAAGAAGCGGCGCTTAACTTATTGCGTTTTTTTGAAGATGAAAGCTGCGGTCAGTGCTCTCCATGCAGAGTAGGAACTGAAAAGGCAGTTAAACTGATGGAACAAGATGATTGGAATATTGACTTACTTTCGGAATTAGCGGGCACAATGCAAGACGCATCAATATGCGGCTTGGGACAGGCTGCCAGTAATCCATTGGTATCTGCTATTAGGTTTTTTAGAGAAGAATTTTGATGTATACATTAATTATAACCGAATTTAAAACTTTTGTGGAAACGCCACTGCTAAAATAACGGCAAAAAAACAAGCTGTTTTGAAGAAAAGCCATGACCGACTCAATTACGATTACTATCAATGACGATAAAATAGAAGCAAATACCGACGAGACGATATGGGAAGTCGCCTCCCGAAACAACATTAAAATTCCACATCTGTGCCATAAACCGGCTGACGGATATCGACCGGATGGGAACTGTAGAGCTTGCATGGTAGAAATAGACGGTGAGAGAACTCTCGCTGCTTCATGCATTCGAAATGTGAATGACGGCATGGTCATAAAAACCGAGAGTGATCGCGCAACAAAAGCGCGAAACATGGTACTCGAACTACTTGTAACAGACCAGCCCTCTCAGGTAGATGCCCACGACCCAGCCTCTACTCTTTGGCATTTCGCTAATGCTGCAGAACTTAATAGTAGCAGATTTCCTCAACATTCTGCAGCAAAACCAGACAGTAGTCACCCGGCTATCGCTGTCAATATGGATGCTTGTATCCAATGTGGCCTATGCGTCAGAGCATGCAGAGAAGTACAAGTTAATGACGTTATCGGACTTGCTGGTCGTGGTCCCAACGCTCACATCGTTTTTGATTTAGGCGACGATATGGGGGCAAGTACCTGTGTTGGGTGTGGTGAGTGCGTGCAAGCATGCCCAACCGGGGCGCTGATGCCAAAAGCATCTCTTGACGAAAACGGTGTATTCGCGAACAAGCCAGACCGCAAGGTTGACAGTTTATGTCCATATTGCGGGGTGGGGTGCCAATTAACGTTTAATATACAGGATGATAAAATACTTTCTGTTGATGGCCGTCCTGGGCCAGCTAACCGTGGTAGACTTTGTGTGAAAGGTCGATATGGCTTTGATTATATCCATAATCAAGACCGACTGACTACACCAATGATTAGGAAAAGTAATTGCCCAAAAACACGCGAAATCCCCGAAAATCCTTTGGAAAATTTCAGAAGTGCTAGTTGGGCAGAAGCACTTGAGTTTGCGGCCTCCGGTTTGCTTAAGGTTCGTGAAAAAGATGGAGGCAACGCTCTGGCAGGATTTGGATCAGCCAAAGGCTCCAATGAAGAAGCATATCTAGTACAAAAGTTAGTTCGCACCGGTTTCGGCACTAATAATGTAGACCATTGTACCCGCTTATGTCATGCATCTTCCGTATCGGCTCTTATGGAGACAATTGGTTCAGGTGCAGTTACTGCACCATTCTCCGAGGCGGAGAACGCAGAAGTAATAATCGTAATCGGAGCTAATCCAACGGTAAACCATCCCGTGGCCGCCACATTTATTAAAAATGCTGTAAAGGCCGGGTCAACTCTAATTGTCATGGATCCACGAGGTCAGGCACTTACTCGACATGCAACACACATGATCCAATTCAAGCCGAGTTCCGATGTAGCAATGCTTAACGGAATGATAAATACAATTATTTCAGAAGAATTATATGATCAGCAATACATAGATGGTTATACAGAAGGATTTGAGGAACTGAGAAAACAAACCGCGCAATTTACACCAGAACGTATGGCGCCACTCTGCGGCATAGAAGCTAATAAAATTAAAGAAATTGCGCGAATTTACGCAAAAGCGAATAGCGCTTTAATCTTTTGGGGTATGGGAGTATCGCAACATACCCATGGCACTGACAACGCACGCTGTCTAATTTCTTTAGCTTTAATTTGCGGTCATGTTGGTCGACCAGGCACTGGATTGCATCCGTTGCGAGGTCAGAACAATGTGCAAGGGGCTTCTGATGCAGGATTGATCCCGATGTTTTACCCAGACTACAAGTCGGTCACGGATAAAGACCAGCTGAATCGATGGGAAAACTTCTGGAACACCGATCTCGAGAGAGAAAAAGGCCTTACAGTTGTTGAAATTACCGATGCAATGTACGAGAGAAAAATCAAGGGTGCATATATCATGGGGGAAAATCCAGCGATGTCGGATCCTGATCAAAATCATACACGTGAGGCACTCTCACGACTAGAACATCTCGTGGTCCAAGATATATTTCTTACCGAGACGGCCGCATTTGCCGATGTTATTCTGCCAGCTACCGCTTTTCCAGAAAAAGATGGAACATTTACAAATACGGATCGTCGTGTTCAGCTTGGTAGAAAGGCAGTTCCAGCACCTGGCGAGGCTAAACAAGACTGGTGGATAATTCAAGAGATTGCACAGCGTATGGGATTGTCTTGGAACTACACTGAACCAAAGGATATATTTGCAGAAATGCGACAAATGATGCCTTCACTCACCGGTATTACCTGGGACAGATTAGAAAGAGAAAGTGCAGTCACCTACCCGTGTGAAGATGAATTTTCTGAAGGTCAAGGTCTTATCTTCGCCGACGGTTACCCAACAGAATCAGGACGCGGGAAGCTCGTGCCGTGTGATATTTTACCACCAAACGAAGTACCAGATAGCAAATTTCCTCTAGTTCTGACGACAGGCAGGCTCCTTGAACATTGGCATACAGGTTCTATGACCCGCAGGGCCACTGTACTCGATAGAATAGAACCGGAAGCCTTCGCACACATAAACCCCGATGACCTAACGCAATGGAACCTTGCGCCTGGTGATGAAATTAGAGTAGAGACACGACGTGGTTCAATTGAGCTTCTTGCTCGAAGTGACGCTGATGTGCCAACAGGGGTGGTCTTCGTTCCATTTTGCTATTCCGAGGCAGCCGTAAATTTTCTAACGAACCCGGCACTCGATCCTTTTGGGAAAATACCCGAATTAAAATTTAGTGCCGCTCGGCTAGAAAAAGTAGCTCAAAAATCCGCAAGTTGATAACGCCAAGCTATAAAAACTCAACAACGGTTGGACAAGGAAAATTGTTATGTCAGCAACGTACCTGGGATACTTCATCGTTGCCCTCATTATTGGTTGTGGCGCTCCTCTTCAGGCCGGAATTAATAGTCTTCTTGGAAAATCTTTAGGGCATCCGCTACTTGCAGCAGCCACGAATACGACTGTAGCAACGCTTTCCATCCTCATTGTAATGCTTCTAGTGCGGGTAAAATTACCCTCTGTCAAAGTTGCAATGGCTGCTCCTTGGTGGATGTATTGCGGCGGGGTTATTGGTGCTTTTGCGGTATTTGGTGCATTAAACTTTGCCCCCAAAATGGGAGCGGCAGCTTATGTCTCTGTTACCATTCTTGGAATTGTAACAGCTTCACTCTTGCTTGATCATTTTGGTTTAGTTGGCTTTCAAAAACATCCTATTACATTTGGAAAACTTTTTGGTGCAGTTATGGTTGTTTTTGGAATGGCTATCATCCAGTTCCAAAGATGATAAAATTAAATTTTCCAAATACGCCATTGGGCTTTGAAGCATTCAAGCAAAATCTGCCATCGGCAACTGTAAAAAATTTAACAATTGGAAAATATTGGATATTAATTGAAACGCATTATGGGGCAGGTTTAGTAGCTAATCCTTCGGAATACAATAAAAATGAGTTTGTAAAATACTTACACGCGGTAAGAGGCCAATCAACGAATGAAATTATTGATTTCTGCTATTCGCAAAATGCTCTTAAACGAGCAATTGGATGCGCAACAATAAACTCTCTTATAAATACACTGAATTTGGAACTGAGCACAGAAAACGGCCTAGATGTTAAAGCCGATGCTGATGAAAAAATTGTTGTTGTAGGAAGATTTCCGGGTTTAGGCCGAAAACTACCAAACGCGTATGTTCTTGAAAGAAACCCTGGGCCACAAGATTACCCAGAAAGTGCCGCCCCTCAGCTTATCCCGACGTGTGATCGACTTATAATTACGGCATCTACATGGGTAAATGGATCCCTAGAGACAATTTTAAGTTTAGTGAAGAATGCCCACGTAAGCGTTATTGGCCCCGGAACACCAATGTCACCGCTGCTTGGACGTTACGGCATAAGTAGACTAGCCGGCTTTGTTACTACCAATCCAAAAGAAATTTCTAAACTCATAGCAAGGGATGCGGGTGTTAAACAATTTAAGCACTTTGGTCGCTTTGGTGTCTTGAGTATCGGAAATTAATTTTCCTATTAAAGTTCTCCATCGCGTTTAAGCATATCCAGTGCTTCACTAAATGCTCCAACGGTAAATTCTAAATCGTCTTTTGTATGCATCGCCGAAAGCTGTGCTCCAGGTGAATTATTAAAATCAACACCGTTTATAGCCATCGCCAAACGCAACTTTGTCACAACCTGCGGATCCTTATTCTTAAGCTCTTTATAGGAAATAGTTGCTGCATCAAAATTTAATGGCTGCAACGGAATACCACCTCTATTCATAAAGATATGCACACCTGAAAAAGTTCCGTACGCTGCCCAAGATATATTTTTTTCTTCAAAGGTCTTGTTGAATTGATTTCTTAACCATGATGCAGACTCATTCGCCCTCTTACAGGCATCAGTGCTTTCAATAATCTTTAATGCCGTGATACCTGCAGTTGCAGATACTGGATTTGCGTTATAGGTACCGGGGTGCTGAATTTTTTCACGTCCTCTTTCAGCCGTTTTTTCAAAATCTAATTCCTCCAGAATTTCCTTCCGGCCACCGACCGCACCCCCAGGCAAACCTCCCGCCAGAATTTTTGCCATCGTTGTGAGGTCAGGCGTAATTCCGTATGCTTCTTGCGCTCCACCTGGCGCACACCTAAATCCTGTAACCACTTCATCGAAAATTAGAAGAATACCTTTAGCAGCCGTTATTTCTCTGACAGATGCCAAAAACTCTTCTCCCATAGGGACCATTCCAAATGATGATCCTGTGGGTTCAACAATTACGGCAGCGATATCGTCGTCGCGATCTATCACCGACTTAATTTCCGAAATGTCTTGTGGAGATACCAGAATAACATTAGACGCTATGTTATCTAGAACTCCAGCGGTAGCTGTTCCATCAAAATGGTTTGAATAACCTGTTGTCATATGGTCATGCCAACCATGAAAATGTGTCTTAAAACGAATAAATTTAGTTTTGCCGGTGAATGACCTCGAAAGGCGTAACGCCATCAAAGTCGCCTCGGTACCAGATGAAGTAAAGCGGACTCGTTCAACAGAAGGGACCATTTTTATGACTTGGTTGGCCCATTCCACTTCTTTTGGATGGTTTGCTCCAAATTGGGTCCCCGCGCCTAAGGCATTTTGTACCGCCTCAGTTACTTCCGGATGACAATGTCCAAGTAGAAGGGCTCCGTGTCCTCCAAAATAGTCCACATAACGATTACCATCAACATCCCACTTATGGGGGCCTTCAGCTTTATCAATGTAAAGGGCATATGGTTTCAAATATCGAGAATCGTGCGTTATACCGCTAGGAAGCACCTCATTGGCTTCCATTGACAGTTTTTCTGATCCGGGAGTTTTTTCCCTGTACGCGCCAATAATTTGAGAGTTTGAAATCATTTGATCCGGCATGTCTCTAAAACTCCAATAGGTTTTAATTTCTGGTCAAACTCTGAGCAGCTATTGATTTGACGTTAAGAAGCCTTACACGGTTTGCTAGCTGACACATTACACAAAAAAATAAATTATAACAGAAAGAAAGCACCAAAATTATAAATATCTACTCTAATATCGTTCGTTACAAGTTAAACAATATTATCTGCCAATTATTTATTTAAACTTCATTACGAAAAACAATAGTATGACTGGTTAAGAGTAACTTCGATCAGGACTTAAAATGAAAGATAGCTTTCAATATTTGTATGCATCCATTGGAACTCAATTCTCATGGTATTTACCAGACTTGATTGCCCACAAATTAGATTTTTTTGGAAGCAAGGACTTTGGTTCCAACATTCAATATGTTTGGGCTCATCCGCAAAAAGATATTATTTACCTAGCTCTCAGTGACGGTGGTCCAGGCAAGAAGGGCTCTAACCATTCTATTCTCGCGTGTTCTATTGATAGAAATACGGGAGAACCTGTAATTTTGGGCTCCCAGCAAAGGGTACCATATCGTCCTATTCACCTTTGTACTGATGAAAGGGGTAGAAATCTTTTTACTGCATATAATAATCCAAGTTCGTTATCTGTTCATAAAATCGAAACTAACGGCGATATCGGCGAGAAGACAATTCAATTATCTAGAGATCAAGTAGGAATATTTGGACACCAAGTCCGGGTTACCCCCGATGGAAAAACTTTGATCGTTGTATGTCGTGGTTACGACGCAACTGACACCGCATCCGAACAACCCGGCTGCTTAAAACTTTTTGATTTAGAAGATGGGAAACTTCGCGACACCAAAACAATTAGCCCCTTTGGTGGATTAGGTTTTGGCGCTCGCCATCTTGACTTTCATCCTAATGGTAACTGGTTTTATCTTGCCATTGAACGGCAAAGCGAACTCCATACCTTTAAGATCGGGGATGACGGGATCGCTGATAATCCTTTATTCACAACATCTACTTTATCAAAACCATTACAGCTGGGGGCACGACAAGCAAATTCAGCAATACACCTGCACCCCTCTGGAAAATTTGTTTACGTCTCAAATCGTACCTACGCCGCTGCACCTATAAATGCTGGAGTAATTCCCAACGGCGAGGACAATATTGCTGTATTTGAAATAGATGAAATTTCCTTTAAACCCTCTTTAATTCAATCTGTTGACACATTCGGCTCACTTCCACGAACATTTTCGATCCATAAGTCTGGAAAAATGTTGGTAGCCGCCAATTCAGAGGCAGCAAGAAAATTAAATTTCAATGGCAAAGCCACTTCTTTACCCTTGAGTCTCGTCAGTTACGAAATTGCAGCAAATGGGAAATTAGCTCTCAAACAGCAGATAAACTTTCACGCAAAAGATAAACTGCTTTTCTGGGCGGGTTTCCTGTAAGCGCTAGGCGAAATAAAAAACGCAAAAAAGATTAATCAGAATGCTGATCAAATTTTTCAATCAAAAACTAGAAACACAACCATCGGAGTAGTAGAACAGAAAAGACACAAACCAGGGAAAAACATATGAGTATAAATGGAAAAGCTTACATAGCAGGTGTTTTTGAACATCCTACGCGAAAAGCAACTGATAAATCGTTGGCACAACTGCATGCCGAGTCGGCTCTTGGTGCTTTGAAGGATGCCGGTTTAACCAAGGACGACGTCGATGGATATTTTTGTGCAGGAGATGCTCCAGGTTTAGGACCTCTCTCGCTCGTAGATTATATGGGTCTAAAACTAAAACATATTGATGCCACCGAAACCGGCGGATCTTCATATGTTCTGCACGTTGGCCACGCTGCGGAAGCCATTGCAATGGGAAAATGTTCAGTAGCTTTAATAACCCTTGCGGGAAGACCAAGAGCCGAAGGAATGGCTACAGGAACAGCACCTCGTAATTACGGTTCTTCCGCGCCGGATGTAGCATTCGAATTTCCATTTGGTCCAACTGTAGTTAATATGTATGCAATGTGTGCTCAGCGGCATATGTACGAATATGGAACGACGAGTGAGCAACTCGCATGGATAAAAGTTGCGGCATCGCATCATGCACAATACAACGAACATGCAATGCTTAAAAACGTTGTAACAGTGGATGAAGTTGTCAATTCGCCTATGATAGCAGACCCACTTCACCGTTTAGATTGCTGCGTCATAAGTGATGGAGGAGGCGCTATTATCGTAACCTCTCCAGAAATAGCGAAAACCTTGAAACGACCACTAGTAAAAGTTATTGGCGCAGGTGAGGCACCTAAACATCAGATGGGTGGCAAGATAGATTTGACATATTCCGGTGCCGTCTGGTCGGGTCCCATGGCTTTTGAAGAGGCCCACGTAAAACCAAAAGATATAAAATATGCGTCTATATATGATAGCTTCACAATAACTGTACTTATGCAACTCGAAGATTTAGGATTTTGTGAAAAAGGTAAGGGCGGCGCGTTTGTATCAGATGGAAATTTGATCGCCGGGACCGGAAAGCTGCCTTTTAATACAGACGGGGGTGGCTTGTGTAATAATCACCCAGCAAACCGGGGAGGTTTAACAAAGGTAATAGAAGCGGTTCGCCAACTTCGTGGAGAAGCTCATCCAAACGTGCAGGTCCAAAATTGTGATTTGGCTCTAGCCCATGGGACCGGTGGATCACTCGGAACACGTCATGGCAGCGCAACTGTTATTATGGAACGGGAGTAAATCAAATGACTGCAAAACAACGAACATTTCCGTCCCCTATTGCGGACCCTGATACCGCGCAGTTTTGGTCTGCCGCAAAAAATGGACAACTGATGGTGGGTAATTGTAATTCTTGTAATGAAAAACATTTTTATCCTAGGGGTATCTGCCCTCACTGTGGGACCCAAGATGTTACGCTTATTGAGGCCTCCGGCAAGGGTGAGATCTACTCTTGGAGCGTCTTACGTAGAGCCGATCCTCCCTTCGCCATCGCCTATGTTACTTTAGATGAAGGACCTACAATGATGACAAATATAATAGAGTGCGATCTGGACGCTTTAGCTATTGGTCAACGAGTAAAATTGAAATTTTCCGAAACTGAGGAGGCCGACGGCCCTCCTGTGCCAACATTTGTTTTAGATTAACAATTGTTGATTTGCGATTTAGGTGTCTAAGAAGCCTGGAGCACATGCACGTTTTATGCTTTATTAACCTGTTCGCCAGCGGAGCGTCCAGCCAGATAACCCAGCGTCATTGCTGTCAGCAGACCATTTCCTGACAGGTATCCATCAACGCCAGTTCCTGATACCCCAACTGCAGCACCACCACTTGCAAAAACATTTGGTAGCTTTGATCCATCACTTCTCATAACTCGTGCTTGATTATTAACAACTATTCCACCTTGTGTATGGAAAAGAGCGCCAGTAACTTTAACGAGATAAAAAGGCGGACCTCGAAGTTCCTTCTTATTTTCAAAAACTCGTCCAAATGGACAAGATAAATTAGTATTCGAAAAATTATATATCTCTTCCAAAGACTTATTTATTGTGTCAACGGATGCACCAATAATATCTGCTAAGCTTTCAATTGAATTAGCAATGCGTATTGCTCCGGTTTCTTCTGCTCGCCGATAATCTTCAAACTCTAGACCTAAATTATGAAGACGTTCATCAAAAACGTTCCACGCTATCCCTTCTGGTTGTTTCAAAACATTTAATGCTTGTTCAGAATACCCTTCAGTTTCGTTAGAAAACCTAACCCCATCACAATTCAGTTGTATTCCACCTTCCATTATAATAGCCCATGTAATTAACACCCCGTGAGGTGTCGCAACGGACCCATGTCCCTGGTAGGAACCCATTTGTGACAAACTCACACCCAACTGCTGTGCCCATAATACTGAGTCACCTTTATTGCCAGCATGACCAAAATAAAGGCCGTCAGACATTTCTGGAATGAACTCGTCAACCATAATACGGTTCCCACCAAACCCGTTGCACGCAAATATCAACGCATCACAACCAACTATTTCTACTATCCCGTCTGGTCGCTTGATAGAAAGGCCGTGTATCGTACCATCTGCCCTTGCAAACAAATCCTCTACTTGCGCCGAACAAACAACATCTATCCCCACCTTATTTACGGCTGCAAACAGGCTATTGATAAGCGCTAAACCTGTTCTGTTTGGATGAGCGTGCATTCTGTGGGTAGTATGTCCTGGATAGAGAAATTGATCTATCAGAATGAATTCCTGCTTATGTTGGTCTACCAACCAATGAAGAACCTCTCCCGATATAGAGCAAACATTTCTAACAAACTGCCGGTCCGATTGATTTTTATTTTTTCTTTGAATATCATCCACGAAAAGATCGACGGTATCTTTACTTCCAATAGCATTCTGCCAACGCGTGTTGCAGGCAGGGATGAAACCCGATGAAAGCGCAGTAGAACCACTAGGTTCTTTATCACGTTCGAATACCATAACGTCAGCGCCATTGTCTTTCGCTGCGAGAGCCGCCACTAGACCCGCGGCTCCTGCTCCAACTATTGCGATGCCAACCTTATGGTCATATTTAATTATCTCTTCGAACCGAACCTTGCTCAAACTAAGCACTCCAGAAATTTTGAGCAGGTATAAATTTCTGCTACCGGAGCTAAAGCCGCAACAGCTGTCTGGTGAGTATCTAAGCTGAACGCAGCACAACCATCACTTAATAGAGAAGAATGGTAATCCCGAACATGAGCATCCCTCAGTGTTGAGGCTACCCCACCATTCGTGACGATACCGGCAAAGATAAGATTATCAACACCAATCTTTTTCAAAACCCAATCGAGTCTACTCATGTAAAATGCCGAAAACGCAATCTTCTCGATTTTTATATCAACAGGACTAAGAGTATCTATAATGTCATGCCCCCAACTACCAGATTTAAAATCTCCCTCGCCTAAAAATGGCCTAAGCTCTCTTAAATGCTCAGATATAAATGGCTTTCCATTTTTTCCCTCCACCAGAGTAAAATGCGTAGAAATCACCCAACCATTTTCCGATCTAATTTTATCAGCTACAGGCTTCAATCGATCCGGCAATACTGATATCTCCGGTTTTGACATCCCATTACGCCCGTAAGCCCCATCTGGATGCAAAAAGTCGTTTTGAAGATCACACAAAATCAGTGCAGTCTTTTTTAGGTCTAATTTTTCCTCGCCATTAATCAATTTTCTACCCTTATTAAAAAATTTCCATAGTCGTCGACAGAACCAACCATATCCATCTCCAAGAAAATGGTTGTATCGGGTTGTTCTAAAACGGCAGGTCCATTTATTCTCGCACCGATCGGAAGAGATAGACGGTCATAAATTTCGATGTCCAACCAATTACCTTCAATGTAAACCGATCTTTTTCCAATTATTGCCTCATCCAAACTCCAACTTTTGGAGGGCGCTAGTAGCGATAAATCAAATTTTGCTCGGTGACCAATAACGGCAACTCTCACATTCATTACACGTATAGCGATGTTGGAGAGTAATCTTCC
>MDTA01105084.1_pt1 | contig 25835 bp, 26 predicted proteins | sample 811151 | NCBI WGS metagenome assembly MDTA01 (sample SAMN05326648, study PRJNA326480) | marine metagenome | isolation source: seawater | place: Indian Ocean: South | collected 2010 | reverse complement strand
TGGCTGAGCGGTTGAAAGCACCGGTCTTGAAAACCGGCAAAGGGGCAACTCTTTCCTGGGTTCGAATCCCAGTCTCTCCGCCATTTTTTATTTATATTTATACTTTTTAAAAAGAGCAGTAATATTATTTTCTTTTATCGGAAGAGATTTCATTAATCCTTGGTTATATTTGTACAAACTATCATCATCCAATCCTAAAAAATTTAGCAAATCTTCTAATTCCCTCATATTAAGACTGTCTATTACAGAAATAACAAATGAGGAGAGTAATTTATCCATTTCTCTAGTGCCTCTATAATTTGATCTGTAAATAATCTTTTTTTTTAAATTCTCTATTTTTAAGTCCATTAATACCACTATATAATATTTAAAATGAATAAAATAAAAAATTATGAGGATTTGTTAAAAGGATTGAATCATATTGAAGGTGTTGGAAAAAAAACCGCTGATATACTAAAAAAGAAAAATATTAATAGTATATTCGACATGATATTGAGACTACCGCATTCATATATTGATAGATCGATAGTAACGAAGGTTAGCGGTTTACAAATAGGAAAGATACAAACTATTAAAGTAAATGTTATTAAATATAACTTTCCAAGAATTAGAAACTTACCAAATAAAGTTTTGTGTGAAGATGAAACTGGAAAAATAGATTGTATTTTTTTTAATTCTTTTGAAGGATATATAAGAAAAATCTTACCAATAAATAAAGCTGTATACGTCAGTGGTAAAATTGGTTTTTTCAAAAATAAGTATCAAATTACAAATCCAAAATATGTTTCAGAAAATAACGATATTGTTGAGCAAAAAAATAATAAATATAATCTTACAGAAGGTATTTCTGAAAAAGTTTATAATAAAATAATTAAAAAAATTTTGAAGCTTCTTCCTGAGCTGAATGAATGGCACAATGAAGAGATTATCAAAAAATTTAACAACATGTCTTGGAAAAAATCAATAACAAAACTTCACGACTATGAAAATATAGGGAAAATTCAAAGTGATTTTTATAAACGACTAGCTTTTGATGAAATTTTTGCATCTTTACTTATTTCCTCAGAAATAAGGAAAAAAATTAAAAAAATTAAAAAAGATAAAAAATTCTTTAATTTTATTCTTCAGAAAAAAATTTATCATAAATTAAATTTTGAATTAACTAACGATCAAAATATTGCATTAAATCAAATAAATAGTGATTTAAAATTAAAACAAAAAATGTTTAGACTTCTTCAGGGGGATGTTGGTAGTGGAAAAACAATTGTTGCTCTTATTTCTGCATTAAATGTCATAGAGTCTGGATATCAAGTTGCTTTCATGGCTCCAACTGAAATATTAGCTAAACAACATTATAATTTAGCCAGAAATTTATTTCCAAAAGAAGTAAGTATAGCAATTATTACAGGCAAAACATTATCTAAGGATAAAAATATTATTAATAATAAGTTAGAAAATGGTGAAACTAATATTGTTTTTGGAACACATTCCTTGTTCCAAAAAAAAATCAAATTTAATAAACTTGGCTACATAATAATAGATGAACAACATAAGTTTGGTGTTAATCAAAGAAAAAGATTATCTGATAAAGGGGGTAATAATTGCGATATATTGTTAATGTCAGCAACCCCAATACCAAGAACACTAATAATGTCTGTTTATGGTGACATGGATATATCTTTAATTAAGGAAAAACCAAAAAATAGAAAAGATATTATTACATATAGTAAATTAGAAACTAAAATAAACGACATTCTAATGTTTATTAAAAAAGAAATAAACTACGGTAATCAAATTTTTTGGGTATGTCCATTAATTGACGAGTCTTCAAAAATTAATAATACATCATCGATTGAAAGATATAAGTATTTAAAAAAAATTTTTAAAAAAAAAGTTGCACTCCTACATGGTAAAATAACTTCAGAGGAAAAGGATTTAATTCTTAATGATTTTTTAATTGGGAAATATCAAATATTAGTTTCTACAACGGTTATAGAGGTAGGTATTGATTTTCCAAAAGCAAATGTAATTGTAATTGAAAATGCGAATAAATTTGGATTATCACAACTTCATCAGTTAAGAGGTCGTGTCGGAAGAGGCGAAAGACAATCTACATGTATACTTATGTTTAAATCAAATTTAAGTGAAAATGCACGTAAACGAATAAAAATTTTAAAAAGTTCAAACGATGGATTTGAAATTTCAGAACAAGACATGAAATTGAGAGGGTTTGGAGATGTTTTGGGATTTAAACAAAGTGGTTTAAAAAATTTTAAATTAGCAGATCCTATTCAAAATGAAGATCTCTTTAAACTTGGGGAAGAGGAAATAAAAAAAATTGAGAGAGAGAATATTAATATTTCTAGGTACAAACCGCTTATAAAGCTATACGATAAAGCCGATATTATTAATGATATAGTTTAACTATTAGGATTTGAAGTCCCGGCAGAAACAATAAACTTAGAAGCTTCTTCAAAAGTCATATCAAGATAAATCACTTCTTCTTCTGGAAACATCAATAAAAAACCACTGGTTGGATTTGGTGTTGTGGGGACAAAAACATTTATTAAATTTTTTTCAGTTTTTTTTGAAATTTCACTTTTGTTTTTTTTTGTAGCAAATCCCACAGCCCATGATCCTTTTCTTGGATATTCAATTAAAACAACACTTTTCTTTGCATTATCCTTACCGGAAAAACTTTCTGTCATTTGAGTGATAGCTGAATATATAGTTCTCAAAAAAGGAATTTTTTTGAAGAGTTCATTTATAAACTGTAATACTTTTTTACCCAAAAAAGATAAAGATAAACCACCAACAATTGTAATTATAATAATCGATAAAATAATTTCTAAACCTGGTATAGAGAAAGGCAAGTAATTGTTTGGGTTTATTTCTTGAGGTATTAGTTTTTCAGAAATTTGAATAAAAAATTTTGTTAAATATAAAGTTATACCTATAGGTATCAACACGATAATGCCTGTAAAAAAATAATTTCTTAACTTGTTTATTAGGGAAATTCTTTTTTTTTTTAAAAACGACATTCTCTATTACTAACTTGAATAATAAACAAATTAAATAGGTAAAATTTGAACAAAAACACAAAATTTTGTTATTAAATTTTGATAAAATTCTATATTATAGACAAATAATATCAAAATTTATAATGGATAGACGTAAATTTATAAAATTAGTTGGTTGTGGTTGTTGTGGATTCGTTTTGCACTCATGTGCTTCAGCACCTATAACAGACAGAAAACAATTAAAACTAATACCCGAGGCTAGGCTTAATGCTCAGGCAGCACAAATTTACGAAAAAATAAAAGAAAAAGAAAAATTGAGTAAAGATATTAAAAAACTTACAGAAATAAAGGATATAGGAAAAAAAATGCAAGATTCTATAAGTGAATATTTTTATCAATCGAATTTAAAAGATCCAACACTAAATTTTCAATGGGAATATATTTTAATTGATAATAAAAAAATTAAAAATGCCTGGTGTATGCCAGGTGGGAAAATTGCTGTTTACACCGGACTTCTCGATGTAACTAAAAATACTAATGGCTTGGCAGCTGTGATGGGTCATGAAATTGCACATGCTGTAGCAAAACATTCTGTTGAAAGAGCAAGCAGAGGAGTTCTAATTAATACAACTTTTCAAATAACAGATATTCTTTCTGGTGGAAAATTGAGTCAAATTAATAGAACTACAGGTACAGATACAGTTGGACTACTAACACAATTAGGTATTATGAATCCTTTTAGTAGAAAACAGGAAAGTGAAGCTGATTATCTGGGATTGATTTTTTCTTCATTATCTGGTTTTGATATAAGAGAAACCACTAAACTATGGGAAAGAATGAAAGAGGCAAACAAAGGTAAAGAACCACCGGAATTTTTGAGCACACATCCATCATCATCAAACAGAATTAAGCAGATCAATGAATGGATGAATCAAATAATTTTAAAATATCCACCAATTAAAATAAGTTAATTTAATAAGTGGTGAGCCGTGTTGGACTCGAACCAACGACCCATTCCTTAAAAGGGAATTGCTCTACCAACTGAGCTAACGGCCCGACGTGACTTTTTATAGTGTTATTTATAAAATAATCAATCTTAAAAGCATTAAAGTTTATTAATATATTTATCATGAAATTGATCAAAAGTTCCACTATTGATATTGCGTCTAATTGACGACATTAATTCTTGATAAAAATTAATATTATGTAATGTTAGAATCATCGATGCTAAAATCTCATTAGTATTAAATAAATGATTTAAATAATTTTTAGAATACTTATTAAGATCTAAATTTGAACAATTTTCATCTAAAGGAGTATTATCGTTTTGATATTTAGAATTTCTTATATTAACTCTACCATTCCACGTAAAAGCTAAACCAGTTCTTCCTGATCTTGTTGGTAAAACACAATCAAACATATCTATACCTCTTTTTACAGAACCAATTATATCAGATGGCGTACCAACTCCCATCAAGTATCTAGGTTTGTCCTCTGGCATTAATAATTTAATATGATCTAGAACATCAAACATTTCCTTTTGACTTTCGCCAACAGCTAGTCCACCAAGTGCATATCCATCAAATTGTATATTAACTAATTCTTTTAACGATTGCTCTCTCAAATCATTAAACAATCCACCCTGAACAATTCCGAATAATGCTTTATGTTCGTTTAATCCAAAAGCTTCTTTTGATCTTTGGGCCCAATGAATTGATAATTCCATAGAATCGGCAATTTTTTTTTTATCTTTTGTTTTTTTTGGACACTCATCCATAACCATTACGATATCGGAATTTAAATTTTTTTGAATTCTTATACTTTCCTCTGGACTTAAAATAAATTTTTTACCATCAATATGAGAATTAAAAATAGCACCTTTTTCTTTATCTACTTTATTTAGCTTTGATAATGACATTACCTGAAAACCTCCAGAGTCAGTTAATATTGGTAATTTACAATTCATAAATTTATGAAGACCACCAGCTTTTAAAATTCTTTCGGAACCCGGTCTTAACATTAAATGATAAGTGTTAGATAGAATTATCTCTGCTCCAGTTTTAATAACATCATTAATAAATGCTGCCTTAACAGTTGCTTGGGTACCTACAGGCATAAATGCCGGTGTATTTATATTACCTCTATGGGTTTCTATTAATCCTGTTCTTGCGTACTCATTTTTTTTATGACATTAAAAGTAAATTTTTTTAATGACATTGATCATGCTATTTAGATTTAAAACTAATTATTTTATCTGGTGCTGAAACAGATCCATTTTGACCATCACCTTTTTTAATTTTATCAACAAATTCCATACCAGCTACAACTTTTCCAAACACGGTATAATTTCTATCCAAATGAGGAGCATCTTCGAAGCAAATAAAAAATTGGCTATTGGCACTATTTGGATCTGATGATCTAGCCATAGAAAGTGTGCCTCTCAAATGTGGAAGATCACTAAATTCTGATTTCAAATCTGGTAAATCAGACCCACCCATTCCAGCTCGGTTTAAATCAAAACTTGAAGAAGATGAATTTCCAAATTTAACATCACCAGTTTGTGCCATAAATCCATCAATCACTCTATGAAAAACAACATTGTCATAGGAACCTTCGTTAGCCAACTTTTTAATTCTCTCTACGTGTTTTGGTGCTTTATCTGAAAATAATTCTATTTCTACATCACCATTTTTTAATTTTAAAATCATAATATTCTCCTTTGCTGTTAAATTATTGTTAATTAAAAAAAAAAATTATTACTAAGATAAATAATTTATTCATATTTATCTTTTAAGGCTTTAATAGTACTTTTGGTAGTGAATTTTTTTATATCCCCTCTTAGTTGGATTATTTCTTTGACGAAATTTGACGAAATAATTTGATTTTCAAGATCTGACATTAAGAACATTGTTTCTATACTACTATCTAATTTTCTATTCATTCCAGCTAGTTGAAATTCATATTCAAAATCGGAAACTGCTCTTAGGCCTCGAAGTATAATTTTGGAATTCATTTTTTTACATAATTGAGTTGTTAATGAATTAAAGGATATAACTTTTACTTTTGTAGGTTTTATTTTTAAATCTTTATATAAAGCGTTTTTTACAATTGAAAGTCTCTCATCAATATCAAATAAATAATTTTTGTTGCTGGTTTCAGAAACTGCAACTATTACTGTGTCAACAATTTTTAATGCTTTTTTTATTAAATCTATATGACCAAAAGTAATGGGGTCAAAGGTACCCGGGTATAATACATTTTTTTTCATTATAATAAATTATCATCAATTTTAATAGCGGATACAACTTTTTCTTCTCCTGAAAGTTTGATTATTCTTACGCCTTGTGTATTTCTACCAGCTATTCTAATTTCTTTAACTGCGACACGAATAACTCTACCTGTGTTTGTTGATATTAATATTTCATCCCCCTCGTTAACAGGAAAAGAAGATGAAACGTTTCCATTCCTTTCTGAATTAACTATTCCAATTATACCCTTCCCTCCTCTATTAGTAACTCTGAAATCATAGTGTGAAGTTCGTTTACCATAACCATTTTCTGTTATTGATAATATAAATTTTTGTTTAGCTTTAATTTCAGCCTTATCATCTTTGCTTACTTTGCCATTTTTGCTATTTTTTGAATTATGTTCAATAATTGACAAAGATACAATTGCATCTTTATCGGATAAATTTATACCTCTTATTCCTTTTGAGGACCTTCCCTTGAAAATTCTTAATTTTTTAGATTCAAACCTTATACATTTGCCTAATTTTGTATTTAAAACTATATCTTGATCATCACTACAAATTTTAACTCCAATAATTTTATCATCACTGTCTAATTTCATAGCTATTTTACCAGCTGAACTAATTGAGGAAAAATCATCAAGACTATTTTTTCTAATTTTTCCTTTACTTGTAGCAAATACGATATGCATATTTTTCCACTCTGACTGGTCATCAGGGAATGGCATAATAGAACTAATAGATTGGTGATTTTTCAATGGTAAAATATTGAATAAAGACTTGCCTTTTGATGCTGCCGTACCTTCAGGTATTTTCCATGCCTTAAGCTTGTATACTAAGCCTTCTGTTGAAAAAAAGAGAACTGAAGTGTGGGTATTAACAGATAAAGTTTGAACAACTGAGTCCTCTTGTCTTGTTTTAATACCAGATTTTCCTTTTCCACCTCTTTTTTGTTGTTTAACATTACTTAATGAACTTCTTTTAATATAGCCTTGTAAAGTTATGGTTATCAAAACTGATTCTTTTTGAATTGTTTCCTCTATATCGTAATTTAAGACTGCATCAATAATTTTAGTTCTTCTTGGTACAGAATATTTTTCTTTAATATTTTTTAATTCTTCACTTATGACATTCATAAGTTCCTTTTTTGAATTAATAACTTTTTTATATTGTGTTATTAAATCAGAAAGTTTTTTAATTTCAGACTCAATTTCATTGATACCAATAGCGGTTAATTTCTGTAATCTTAATTCTAGAATAGAGATAACTTGTGGTTCGGATAATGAATAAATATTTTTTACATTTTTAGATTCTATCATTTTAATAAATTTTGTTGACTTACTAATTTTCCATTTTGTGCTTAGCAGAATTTTTTTTGCATCTTCAGGTGTTTTTGATGATCTTATAATTTTTATTACTTTATCCAGATTTTCAACTGAAACGGACAACCCTATTAATATGTGAGCTCTATCTTCTGCTTTTTTTAAATCAAATTTAGTTCTTTTTATAACAACATCTTCTCTAAATTCTAAAAAATTTTCTAAGAAATCTTTTAAATTACACGTCTTAGGTTTTTGATCTACAATTGCTAGCGTGTTAAATCCAAATGAACTTTCTATCGACGTATATTTATAGAGTTGTCTTTTAACAGTTTCTGGTTCAACTCCTCTTCTAAGGTCAATAGAAACTCTTATTCCTTCTCTATTAGACTCGTCTCTTATATCGCTAATACCTTCAATTTTTTTTTCTCTTACAAGTTCAACTATTCTTTCGTTTAATGATGATTTATTTACTTGGTAGGGTATGGAATTTATAACAATTCTTTCTTTCCCATTTTTTCTTTGCTCGATATTTATATCGCCTCGAATTTTAAAAGAGCCTCTTCCACTTTTGTACCCTTCTTTGATAATATTTTTTCCTATTATAGTGCCACCTGTAGGGAAATCTGGTCCAGGTATGTGTTTCATTAGTTCGCCTAATTTTATCTCTCTATTATTAATTAAAGCCAATGTTCCATTAATTATTTCTCCAAGATTATGTGGTGGAATACTTGTTGCCATACCTACGGCAATACCTCCTGCGCCATTTACCAAAAGATTTGGATATTGTGCCGGTAATACAACTGGTTCTTTTTCAGTCTCATCGTAATTGCTTTTGAAATCAACAGTGTCCTTTTCAATATCTTCAATCATATATTTAGATATTTTTGACAATTTGGTTTCTGTATAACGCATTGCGGCTGCTGGATCTCCATCTATAGATCCAAAATTTCCTTGTCCATCTATCAAAGGCAAACTCATCGAAAAATCTTGAACCATTCTAACTAGAGCGTCATAAACAGCTTGATCTCCATGAGGATGGTATTTACCTATAACATCTCCTACAATTCTTGCAGATTTTCTAAACTGCTTACTCCAATCAAAACCTCCTTTGTGCATTGCAAAAAGTATTCTTCTGTGAACAGGTTTTAATCCATCTCTTACATCGGGCAAAGCTCTGCTAACTATCACGCTCATAGCATAAGAAAGATAAGATGAACTCATCTCATCATACATTGCTATAGATTTAATATTTTGTTTTTTCGAATTTTCTATTTTTTCCATAAAACCTAAAATGGAATATCGTCATCAAGATCACTAGGAGAATCTTGTGAAGTGCCTTCAATAGATTTTGAATTATCTTGATTTGATAAATTATTACTAGAACCGCTACCGAGCATAGTTATTGAGGAGTTATAACCTTGAATAACTATTTCTGTAGAATACTTGTCTTGGCCTGATTGTTCGTCTTTCCATTTCCTAGTTGATATTTGACCCTCGACATATATTTGAGCACCTTTTTTTAGATACTGTTTTACTACGTTGACTAAACCTTCATTAAATACAACTACACGGTGCCATTCAGTTTTTTCTTTTTTTTCGCCAGAATTCTTATCTTTCCAGCTTTGACTTGTTGCTAGGCTTAGTCTGGCAACACTCTTACCATTTACCATTTGCTTGATTTCTGGGTCTGCGCCTAAACGGCCTATTAATAATACTTTATTTAAGCTTCCTGCCATAATATTTTAATGATGATATAAATTATTTTTATATATTTATATCATAAATTTAGAACTGAGTATTAATTTTATTTAACTAAAGCAACAAAAAATATGCTTAAAAACATAGTTATTAAAGGTGCAAAAGAACATAATTTAAAGAATATATCTTTAAGTGTTCCAAAGAACAAATTTGTTGTAATAACAGGTCTCTCAGGGTCCGGAAAATCTTCCTTAGCTTTTGATACCATTTATGCCGAAGGGCAAAGAAGATATGTGGAAAGTTTATCAGCTTATGCAAGACAGTTTTTAGATAAAATGAAGAAACCTAATGTTGATTTAATTGAGGGATTAAGTCCAGCAATATCAATAGAACAAAAAAATACATCCAAAAATCCGAGATCAACAGTAGCTACTGTAACGGAAATTTATGATTATATGAGAGTTTTGTATGCGAGAGTTGGTACGCCATACTCTCCATTTACAGGAAAGAAAATACAATCCCAAACAATTTCTCAAATGGTCGACAAAATAAAAGAGCTGCCAAAAAAATCTACGATATACTTATATTCACCTGTGGTAAGAGGAAGAAAGGGTGAGTATAAAAAAGAAATAGCTATATACAAACGTAGAGGTTTTAGAAAAATAAAAATTGACGGTAAACTTTACGATATAGAAAAGGCTCCCGATTTAAATAAGAAATTAAAACATGATATTTCAATTTTAGTTGACAGAATTGTATTAAACTCAGAGTTAGGAAACAGACTTGCTGAAAGTATAGAGGTAGCACTAAATCTTTCAAATGGGCTTTTGTTTGTGGAGTACGAAAATGAAACATTGCCAATAAAATTTAGAAAAATAGAAAAATTAATCTTTTCATCAAAATTTGCCTGTCCTGAAAGTGGATTTACTATTGAAGAAATAGAACCTAGATTATTTTCATTTAATAGTCCTTACGGGGCTTGTCAGGAGTGTGAAGGTATAGGTATTAAGCTAAATGTTGATCCTGCTTTGGTAGTGCCAAATGAAAAAAAATCTATTGTTGATGGTGCTATTGAACCTTGGTCAAAATCTTCTACTTTGTATTATGCTCAAACATTAACATCGCTATCAAAACATTATAATTTTTCAATGGATGAAAAATGGTATAAACTTTCAAAAAAAGTAAAAGATGTAATACTATATGGATCTGATGATGAGGAAATTAAATTTGTATATGACGATGGTTACGAAAAGTATTCGCATAAAAAAACTTTTGAAGGTGTTGTAAATAACTTAGAAAGAAGATATTTAGAAACAGATAGTGATTGGAAAAGAGAGGAAATATCTCAGTATCAATCAGATACAAAATGTGAAGTTTGTAATGGTTTTAGACTAAAAGACGAAGCTCTATGTGTTAAAATAAACCAATTACACATAAGTGAAGTTACAGAAAAATCGATAATTGAAGCTCAAAAATGGTTTAAAGAACTCGAAACAAAACTTAACCATACAGAATTAAAAATTGCACAACACATACTTAAAGAAATAAATGAAAGATTAAACTTTTTGTTAAATGTTGGTTTAGATTATTTAACTTTGTCCAGAGAATCGGGCACTTTGTCTGGTGGTGAGTCTCAAAGGATAAGGCTAGCCTCACAAATTGGATCTGGATTGACTGGCGTTTTATATGTATTAGATGAGCCATCTATTGGTTTACATCAAAAAGATAATGTAAAATTAATTAATGCCCTTAAAAGACTCAGAGATCTTGGTAATACAGTTATAGTTGTAGAGCATGATACAGAAACGATGGAAAATGCAGATCATATAATAGATCTCGGTCCAGAAGCAGGAAGCAATGGTGGTGAAATTGTTGCACAAGGTGATTTTAATGAAATTTTAAAAAATGAAAAAAGTATAACTGGTAATTACCTTTCAAATAAAAAATTTATTCCTATACCAAAAAAAAGACGCTTTGCTAAAAATGGTCGATTTTTAGAAATTGGTGGAGCTACAGGTAATAATTTAAAAAATGTAAATTTAAAAATTCCATTTGGTTGCTTTACATGTGTGACTGGCGTTTCTGGTAGTGGAAAATCAACTTTAGTTCTACAAACTTTATATAACTCTTTAAATATTTCTTTAAATAACAATAAATCAAGAAAAATTCCAATGCCTTTTAAAAAATTAAAAGGTGTTGAGTTAATAGATAAAATTATAAATATTGATCAATCTCCAATTGGAAGAACACCTAGGTCAAACCCAGCTACTTATACAGGAGCATTTGGCCCAATTAGAGATTGGTTTACAAATTTACCTGAATCTAAAACAAGGGGTTATAAACCAGGGCGTTTCTCTTTTAATGTTAAAGGTGGAAGGTGTGAGGCATGTGAAGGAGATGGTGTAATAACGTATGAAATGCATTTTTTACCAGATGTTTATATAACTTGTGATGAATGTAAAGGAAGTAGGTATAATAGAGAAACTCTAGAAATAAAATTCAAAGACAAAAGTATTGCTGAAGTGTTAAATATGACTGTTGATGAAGGTTGTGATTATTTTGAAAATATACCAGCTGTCAGATCAAAACTTTTAACATTAAAAAGAGTTGGTCTTGGTTATATAAAAATTGGCCAACAGGCCACTACTCTTTCTGGTGGTGAAGCTCAAAGAATAAAACTTGCAAAAGAACTATCTAGAAGATCTACTGGTAGAACATTATATATTTTAGATGAACCAACAACAGGTCTTCATCAGCATGATATTAAAAAGTTACTTGAAATACTCCACACATTTGTTGCTACAGGGAATACTGTTGTAGTCATTGAGCACAATTTAGATGTAATTAAAACAGCTGACTATATCGTAGATATGGGTCCCGATGGGGGTGTAAATGGTGGTAATATTATCGCAGAAGGTAAGCCTGAGGAGATAACAAACATTAAAGAAAGTTATACTGGTCAATTTTTGAAAGATTTGTTTGAAAATAAAATAAAAAAAATAGCTTAATTTAAATTATAAGTATGATATATTAATAAAAAATGACAAATTTTTTATCATCATTACCCAAAACGATACACGCGTCTTTAGCTATATCTATAATACTTTTTTTGGGATTATTTTTTAATAATGAAGGTTTTGAATTTGATGTTATATTTTGGAGTTGGCTAGTTAGGTACATACATGTTGTTGTTGCAATCATGTGGATTGGTTTATTGTGGTATTTTAACTTTGTACAAATTCCTAATATGCCGAAAATTCCAGATGAACAAAAACCAGCCATAGGTAAAGTAATTGCGCCAGCTGCACTTTTTTATTTTCGATGGGCAGCTTTAGCAACAATTATATCTGGGTTGCTTTTAGCATGGCTTAATGGATATCTTCATGACGCAATGACATTGAGTGGTGGTAAATATACTGCTATTGGTATTGGAATGTGGCTCGGTTTAATTATGGGTTTTAATGTGTGGTTTGTAATTTGGCCAAACCAAAAAAGAGCTCTTGGCATAGTAGAAGCAGATCCAGATCTAAAAGCAAAGTCAGCAAAAACAGCAATGCTATTTTCTAGAACTAATACGCTCCTTTCACTTCCTATGCTGTTATCAATGGTTGCAGCGCAGAATTTGTATTAATTATACTAATCTTCTTTTTTGGCTACAGTTTTATATGAAACCCTAAGATATACTAATACAGGATTAGCAATATAAATAGACGAATAAGTTCCAAATACAACACCTAAAATCATTGCTAAGGAAAAACCCTTAAGGATCTCACCACCAAATATAAAAATAGAAACAAGAGCTAATAAAGTAGTGGATGAAGTTATGATTGTTCTTGAAAGAGTTTCGTTAATTGAAAGATTTGTTAGTTCATTAATTTTAATATCTAAATGTTTTTTCAAATTTTCTCTGACTCTGTCAAATATAACAACAGTATCATTCATTGAATATCCAACTATAGTTAAGATAGCAGCAACAATTGAGAGGTTAACTTCTAAATTTAATAAGGAGAAACAGCCCATAGTAATTATAACGTCATGAAATAAAGCTAATATTGCGCCAATGCTAAACTGCCATTCAAATCTTACCCAAATATAAAATAGCATAGCTCCTAGTGCTACACAAATAGCAATTAATCCATTTTTTAAAAGTTCAGCACTAACTTTTGGACCTACGTTTTCAACTCTTCTGAACTCAAAATTACTAGTTAATGTCTCATTCAGTTTTTGTTTGATGTTTTGAATTAAATTTTTATCAGTTTGTTTTTTTTCAAATTTAATTAAATAATCTGTTTCTTTTCCGAACTTTTTAATTGCTACATCGCCTAGATCCATATTTGAAAAAGCATTTCTAAGTGATGAAATATTACTTTGTTTATCCAAAACTCTTAGTTCAATTAAAGTTCCGCCCTTAAAATCAACACCAAAATTTAATCCTTTAAAAAACAATAATAAAATTGAGATTACTATTAGCGATAAAGATAAAAAATTAAAAAATTTGTAATATCTATTAAATTGAATATTTTTAAATTTCATTATATTAAGTTTTCCTTGTTTTTGTTTTTTAATAAATAAAATGATGTTAGTAGTCTTGCTATAAAATATACTGAAAATAAAGTAGTAAAAATACCCACTCCTAAAGTAACAGAAAATCCTTTTATTGGTCCTGAACCTAGAAAAAATAAAATCATTGCTGCTATCAATGTTGTTATATTTGCATCTAAAATTGCTGTTCTAGATTTTGTATACCCTGAGTCAAAAGCTATAACTTGGTTTTTTTCATACATTTTTTCCTCTTTTATTCTCTCAAAAATTAAAACGTTGGCATCAACAGCCATACCTACTGTAAGAATAATGCCGGCTATACCTGGCAGTGTTAATGTTGCTTCAAATAAAGTTAAAACACCTATTAAAAAAAATAAATTTAAAATTAAAGCTGTATTGGCAATAAAGCCAAAAATTCTATATTTTATCAACATAAAGAGTATTACTAGAATAAAACCAATTAATAAGGCTATTAATCCTGCCTTTATAGAATCTTCTCCCAAGTCTGGGCCTACAGTTCTTTCTTCGATTATATTCATTGGTGCGGGTAAAGCACCTGACCTTAGCAATAAAGCAAGGTCAGTAGCGGATTGAAAGGTAAAACCACCAGTAATACGACCTGATCCACTAATAATTGCGTCTCTTACTACTGGTGCACTTATAATTTTACCATCAAGGACAATAGCCAGTCTTTTACCAATTGAATTTGTTGTTGATTTACCGAATCTTTTTGCACCTACTCTATCAAGTGTAAATGAAACTATAGGTTCATTGGTTTCTGTATCCATTCTTGGCTGTGCATCAATTAGGTTTTCACCGCTAATGATAATTCTTTTATTAACATTCGCAATTTCTGAACCATCTTCGAATTCAAGCATCTCAGAACCAAAGGTTCCTTCTGATGATTTGGAAATATATCTAAAAGATAAATTTGCGGTCTTTCCAAGCAAATTTTTAATACGCATAGGGTCATCTAGACCGGGTAATTCCACTAATATTCTATCATTTCCTCTTTTTAAAATATTGGGCTCGTTAGTACCTACTTCATCAACTCTTCTTCTTACTATTTCAATTGCTTGGTCAAGAGATGATGTTTTTAAACTTATTAAACCATATTTAGAAAGTTTTAAATTAAACAAATTTTTTTCCAAAGTTATTTCGTATTGAAATGATTTAAATTTATCAATATAAGGATTGACCGACTCTTCTTTATCATTTAAAAAATCATTAACTTTTTCAATATCTGATGATTTGGTTTCAAAAGATATTGTCTCATTTTTAGAAATATTTATATTCGAAATTGCAATTTTTTTTTCTTTGAAGAATTTTTTCAAAAATATAATTTTATTTTGTAATTCTTTTAGTATTACTGGTTCATTATCAATTTCTAAAAGTAAATAAGAGCCACCTTGAAGATCCAGACCAAGATTGATTTTTTTTTTATTAAAATTATTATCGAATTTAGTAAAGTTAGATAAAGTAAATAAAATAAAAAAAACTGAAACAAGACCTATCAATATAATTTTTGTTTTAGAAAAATTAAGCACTTTTAATTATTTGAAATTTATTTTTTAGCTTCTTGATTACTTAATAATGATTGGACACCAGTTGTTTTAACTATTTCAACTTTAATACCATCTGCTATCTCAACTTCAATTTTGTCGTTGTCAATTATTCTTTCCACTCTACCAACAATACCCCCAGAAGTAACTACCTTGTCACCTCTTTTTAAATTTTCTACCATATTTTTATGGTCTTTTACTTTTTTTTGTTGTGGTCTTATTAAAAAAAAATAGAAAATTACGAAAATTAATATTAACGGTATAAATTGACCTATTCCTGAATTTGACATTTTGCTTACCTGATTTTCTTGTGTTTTATACTATAAAAATTATTAACACAACTCTAATTGTTTGTAATTTTTTTTAAATTATTCATATAAGGCCTCAGAACCTCTGGTACAGTAATACTTCCGTCAGCTTCTTGATAATTTTCAAGTATTGCAATTAAAGTTCTTCCTACGGCTAGTCCACTTCCATTTAAAGTACCAACATGGTTTGTTTCATTTTTATCATTTTTATATCTCGCTTTCATGCGTCTTGACTGGAAAGTACCACAAGATGAACAGCTAGATATTTCTCGATACTTATTTTCAGATGGTAGCCAAACTTCAATATCATAAGTCTTTTCAGCACTGAAACCCATATCACCAGAACACAATATTACTTTTCTATATGGAATTTTTAAAGAGTCTAAAATTCCGGTTGCACAATTTGTCATTCTTTCCAATTCATCAGAACAATGATTAGGTTCGACTATACTTACCAATTCAACTTTGTAAAATTGATGTTGGCGTATCATTCCCTTAGTGTCCTTACCATAACTACCAGCCTCTTTTCTAAAGCACGGAGTAGCGGCTACCAATCGCATAGGTAAATCTTTTTTATTTATAATTTTATCTTTAACAATATTGGTTAATATGACTTCAGCAGTAGGTATAAGAAATTTTCTATCATTTTTATCATCAAGTTTTAGCTCAAATTGGTCTGACTCAAATTTGGGTAGTTGACCAGTTCCGTACATAGTATTTTCTGATGCTAACAAAGGTGGTGAAATTTCTGTGTATCCATTTTCAAGAATGTGTTTGTCTAACATAAAATTTGATAAAGCTCTTTCTAGCAAAGCAATTTTATCTTTAATAAAAACAAAACGTGAACCAGTTGTTTTCGTAGCAAGATCAAAATCCATCATATTTAATTTTTCACCTATTTCATAATGTGATTTAGGTTGAAAATTAAACTTTTTAATATTTCCTTTTTTTTCTATTTCGATATTTGAACTTTCATCTTTTCCGTTAGGCACATCTTCAAGCGGAATATTTGGAATTGAGGACAGTATGTTCTCGAGCTCAATTTTAACTTCAGATTGTTTTTTGCTTATTGAGTCTATTTCTAAAGATATTTTTTTTGATTTTTCAAAAAGAGTTTTGTCTTTTGTTTTAGAGATATCTTTCTTTTCTTTTTCCAGTTTTTCCTTCTCTTGAATTAATGTTCTATTTTTTATATCAAGTTCAGTTATTTCATTTTTATCTAATTTAATATTTCGTTTTGAAATAGACTCAATAAATTTATCTATATCTGATCTAATATCCTTAATATTATGCATTCTCTTTTTCTTTAGCTTTTTTTTCAATTATACTTACAGAAAAAATCGATAATTCATATAAAATTAAAAGTGGTATTGCGAGACCAATTTGTGTAACTGGATCAGGAGGTGTAAGGACAGCAGCAGCGGCAAATATTATTACAACTACATACTTTCTCCTTTCTTTTAAAAAAATCGAATCAATAAATCCAATTCTTGCTAGTAAGCTTAAAACTACAGGTAATTGAAAACTTAGACCAAAAGCAAAAATTAATTTCATAATTAATGATAAATATTCATTAACTTTTGCTTCTAGTTGAATTGGTAAATTTGTAATTATTCCTGAACTTTCAAATGATAAGAAAAACTTGATAGCTAAAGGCATTATTAAATAGTAGACAAGCATACCACCTAATAAAAATAAAATTGGCGTTATTATTAAATACGGCATTATTGCTAATTTTTCATTTTCGTACAAACCAGGGGCTATAAATTTCCAAATTTGGATTAAAATAAAAGGACTTGTTATAAAAAATGCAGCAAAAAATGAAACTTTTAGATAAGTAAGAAATGTTTCTTGTAAAGCAGTAAATATTAAACGCCTTTCTATACCATCATTTTGCACTGCTGATGAGTATGGTTCAACTAAAAAACCATATATATACTCCGAAAATATATATGAAATTACAAATATAACTGAAAGAAAAATCAAACAATTAAGTAATCTTTTTCTTAGTTCTACTAAATGACTTACAAAACCAATTTTTTCATCATCTTTAGTCATCTTTTTTTTCTATTTTTTTTTCTTTTTTATTTTCTTTGGTAAAATCTTCTTCTTCAAAAGATGAAACTTCATTTTGTATATTTGAAGCAAACTTTTTAACTGATCCAATCCAAGATCCAATTTTTTTTAACATAATTGGAAAATCCTTCGGTCCAATTACAATTATTGCTATAGAAACAATTATTAATATTTCAAACCAGCCAATTTGTGGCATCTGAATTACTCTTTATTGTTAGTATCTTGATTTTCTTCGGTAATGTTTTTTGGCTGAGCATCATCATTTGAGTCACTGGCCATTCCTTTTTTAAAACTTTTAATACCCTTTGCAACATCGCCCATAAGACTAGATATTTTACCTCTTCCAAAAAGCAAAACTACTAAAATTACAACAACTGCTATTTGCCAAAAACCTATGCTCATATTTAGTTTATATATCTTTTATTGTGAATTTTAAAGTATCTTTTTGTTAATTATCAGTATCTTTTAAAGTACTATTCAACATTTCATCAATGTTGGAATATATATTTTCTTTATTTTCTTCTTGTTTCTCTTTGTAAAATTTACCAGTTCCAAAAACTGACGCGTCTATAGAGGTAGTGTCAATTAACCCCGCAGATCCCAATTCATCAACTGTTGGCAAATCTGACAATTTTTGAATATTAAAATGACTAAGAAAATCTTCAGTTGTAACATATTGGATAGGTTTGCCAGGAACATCTTTTCTTCCCTGGGGTTTTACCCAATTTAACTCCATTAGAATATCTAAAGTATTAGTACCAAAAGCTACACCACGAATTTCTTCTATTTCTGCTCTTGTAACAGGTTGATGATATACAATAATAGAAAGTGTTTCTATTGCAGCTTTTGAAAGTTTTTTTTCTACAGTTTTTTGTTGAGACATTAAATTTGACAAGTTAGCTGCTGTTCTAAATGACCATTTGTTTGATATGCATACTAAATTTATACCTCTTGAAGAATAAAATTCTTTAAGTTTTTCTAAAATTTTTTTTACATTTATATTCTTAGATACTTTCGACTCTATTGTATCAACATCCAAAGGTTCTGCTGCGGCAAAAAGAATTGCCTCAACTTCTCTTTCACCTGTACTTAAATTTGATGGAAAACTAACTATATTATTACTTTTCTTTTTCATTTAATTTTCTTTTATAAATATTTTTTCAAATAGCTTTTCTTGTTTAATTTTAATATTTCCTTCTTTAGCAAGTTCTAATGATCCTGCAAAAATTCCAGCTTTACCTGTTCTTTTTAGATTAGCTTTTTTCTTAAAATTATTAGGAATTAAATCATCAAGGTTTTTCCAATCATTTAATTTGCCAAAGAAACTTTTTATTTGGTTAATACCTTCTTCAGTTGTAAAAACTGGAAGTTTAGGAATATTTATTCTTTGAAAATCTTTGGTCATTACAATAGTAGAATATGTTTTTAAAAGTTCAAAAAGTGATAAATTATATTTTGAGCTATATATGGATCTAATTTGTCCTTTGACACCTCTCATAAAAACATCTTTTCCCAATCTTTTTCTTTTTAACATTTGGTCAGATAATAATCTTATAAGTTCTAGTTTTTTTAATTGTAATTTTAATCTTTCCGCAACTTCTAGGGCCTTAAATTCTTCTTCATCACTCTCGGGTAATAATAGTTTTGATTTTAAATATGCCAACCAAGTTGCCATAAGCAAATACTCAGACGCTAATTCTAAATTAAGATCTTTTGACTTGGTTATAAACTGATGGAACTGGTCTGCTAATTTAGCTATAGAAATTTTTTCTAAGTTAACTTTTTGTGATTTCGCTAAATCTAATAACGTATCTAAAGGACCTTGGAATGTTATGAGATTGACATTAAATTTTAATAGATTTTCAGTGTTCATTAATTAACAGTTTTATAAAATTCTAAAGTTTTTTTCATCAAAAATCCATTTAATTTCGGTGAATTTATAGCTACTTCTTTCATTTCAGAAATTTTACCATTACAGTGTAATACAATATTACAACCTGCGCTAAACGCTTTTTTAGTATTTTCTACTAATGAAAATTTTAGCGCTTTCATAGATAAATCGTCAGAAATAATAATATTTTTAAAACCTATTTTTTTTCTAATAATTTTAATTATTTTTTTAGAGTGAGTAACTGTTAAGTTTGGATCTATTGATTTAAATATAATATGAGCTGTCATAGCAAAAAGACATTTTTGCTTTTTAAAAGGAAAAAAATCATTTTTATTTAAATATGATAATTTTTTAGTAACCACTGGTGTTAAAAAATGACTGTCATTAGTAGCTAAACCGTGGCCCGGTATATGTTTCATCACAGTTAAAATTTTATTTTTATGAAACTTTTCTATAAATAAAGTTCCAATTTTTTTTACTAATTTTTTATTATTAGAAAAAGATCTATCAAATAGTACTTTATTAGTAAAATTACGCCTAATATCTAAGACTGGAGCATTATTGATGTTAATACCAATTTCTTTCAATAAGTAACTTAATTGATCAACATATACATTTATTAAATTAGATATGTTCTTTTTATCATTTAAATATGAAGACCCAAAATAATATCCAGAAAAGGCCCTAGCTGTAATTAGTTTTTCAATTCTCGATACATTGCCACCTTCTTGATCAATTAATATAGGATAATTTTTATCTTTAAATATTTTTTTTATACTTAAAGTTAAATTTTTAGTTTGATTGAAAGATTTAATATTTCTTGAAAAAAGAATTATACCCCATGGCCTATATTTTTTTAAAAAGGTAATTTCTTTAGGAGATAATTTAATACCCTTAATGCCAACTATAAAAGATCTTCTTTTACTTATCATTAATTAAAAGTTCCCAAAATTTAAATTTTTTTTTAGATTTATTTTTATTATTATCAACATATTCAATTATATTATCAGTGTTTGTATCTAAAATGGGTAAATCATTAGTAAGATTTTTAATAAATTTGTCTTGTTCTGTTAAGTTTCTAAAGTAGTTTTTTTTATAATCATCAGAGGTGTAATATTTTATTGATAGGAAAAAAAATACAAATATAACAAATACAAATAATAAGTATTTTGCTTCTTTTAACATTACATTTTTTCCGGTGTGTTCACGCCTACTAAATTCATGCCTGTTTTTATCACATTAGATATTGCTTTTAAAAAAACTAACTTTTCATCAGAAATATTTTTGTCTTTGCTAATAAATCTTTTAGTTTCATCATCTTTTCCCATATTCCAATATGAGTGAAATATAGATGATAGTTCATACAAATATGTTGGCACCCTATGTGGTTCTAGTTTATTAATTGACAATTCTATACACTTGGGCCACTGAGAAATTTTTTGTAAAATTTTTGTTTCTTCTGCTGAAAAATTAAAATTATATGATTTTATATTTATATCGTCATTTATTTTTTTTCCAATATGATTGAAAACTGATGAAATACGTGCGTAACAATACTGAACATAGTAAAGTGGGTTATCTTTTGATTTTTCTTTTATTTTTGTAAAATCAAAGTCTAGCTCAACATCGCTACTTCTGTTTAGCATAATAAACCTAGTAGCGTCTTTTCCAACTTCTTTTAAAAGATCTTCAATAGTTATATAGTCTCCTTTTCTTTTAGACATTTTAAATGGTTTCCCGTCTTTTATTAATTTAACCAATTGGCTTACTTTGCATATAAGTTTATTTTTTTCACCAGATAAAGCCTCGACTGATGAAGTGATTCTTTTAATATATCCAGCATGATCAGCACCCAAGATATTAATCATAGTATCAAAATTTCTACTCAATTTATTATTATGATATGCAACATCGCTTGCAAAATAAGTCCAAGATTTATCAGACTTTTGAAGAGGTCTATCTTTATCATCACCAAATTCTGTAGATTTAAATAATAACTGCTCTCTTTCAACCCAATTACCTTTTTCTTCATCCATAGGTGCTTTAATCTTTCCTGAATAAATAAAATTTTTTTTTTTAAGTTTTTCTATAACTTTTTCAACTTCATTATTATTTACTAAATCGGTTTCACTTTGAAAATTATCATGTACGATTCCTAAATTTTTTAAATTAGATTTTATTAAAAGAATAGATTGTTTAATTGCCAAAGAGGATAGTTTTGAAGAAACCTCATCAAAATTTTTAAATTCAATATTTTTGTTTTCATTAATAATATTTTTAGCGATTTCTATAATATAGTCGCCAGGGTATAAATCTGGCTTATTGATTGGAAACTTTTCATTATTTAAAATTTCTCTTATTCTAAAATAAACAGATTTAGTGAAACTAATTATTTGATTTCCATAATCATTTACATAATATTCTTTAGTAACAGTATGTTTGTTAAACTTAAGAATATTTGAAATTACATCACCTAAAATTGCACCACGACAATGTCCAACATGCAGAGGTCCGGTAGGATTTGCAGAAACGAACTCTAATAAATATTTTTTTTTAACCTCATTTTCATTAACACCAAATTTTTCTTTATTAGAAATTATATTTTTTAAAAACTCATTCCAGAAACTGGATTTAAGTTTAATATTAATAAAACCAGGTTTTACAATTTCTATTCTTTCAACACTACTGTCATCTTTTATTTTTGTTTCAATTATTTCAGCAATTTCAATAGGACTTTTTTGGTTAATTTTAGATAGAACCATAGCAACATTGGTGGATATATCTGAATCAAATTTTACAGGAGGTATTTCGACATTAAAAGAATTTTTATTTTTTGGTAATTCAATTAAACCTTTTTTATTAAGATCAATTAATATTATATTGATTTTTTTTAAATAAATTTCAAAAATATTCATTTTAGATGATTATAAAGTTTAATTGCATATCTATCTGTCATACCTGAAATATAGTCAGCTACAACTCTATATTTATCAACTTTTAATTGATCTTTGTTTAAATATTTTCTTGGATTTCTGTTAATTTCAACAAATAGTTTTTTAATTATTTTTTTTCCTTTATTATTTTTTTTAAGCAATGAATTATTATTATACATATTGATTCTTAAAAAGTATCTTATTTCATTGATTATTTCTGTAAATTTTATTGAAAAATTAACTAAATTTATATTAACTTTGTATACATCGTTTAGGCTCCTAATTTTATTTTTTTTAATATTGCGTAATGTGTTTGAAATTAAATCTTTTACCATCAAATTTATCGAAGTTCTTATTATTTGATTTATTAAAATATTTTGATTTATGTTTTTATTTTTTGAATAATTTTTTTTGTAAATTTGATTAAAAAAATTGATTTCTAATAAATCATCTATCTTAAATAGTTTTGCTGTTATACCATCTAAAATATCGTGGTTATTATAAGCAATATCATCAGAAATGGCTGCTATTTGTCCTTCAAGTGAAGGGTTATGCTTAAAATTAATTTTATTTTTTAGATTTTTAATTCCAATTAATTTATTTACTTTAGTTTTATCGTAAATTGGTCCATTATGTTTTATTAAACCATCTAAAGTTTCAATTGTAAGATTTAATCCCTTAAATTTTATATATTTATTTTCTAAAAACATTATTATTCTCAAGGTTTGATAGTTATGATCAAACCCACCATTAGATTTCATGCATTCATTCAATGCACTTTCTCCCGCATGACCAAAGGGTGTATGGCCTAGGTCATGTGCTAAACTAAGTGTTTCAACAAGTTCCTCGTTAATTTCTAAATATTTGGCTATTGTCCTTGCTATTTGTGAAACTTCTAATGAATGAGTAATTCTGGTTCTATAGTGATCTCCTTCTGTATTAACAAATACCTGTGTTTTATGCTTAAGTCTTCTAAATGCGGCACTATGAACTATTCTATCTCTATCTCTTTGAAATGGTGTTCTAAAGCTATTGCTGGGTTCAGGATACAGACGTCCTTTACTTTTAAATAAACCTAATTTACTGAAGTTTTTCATGCTTTAAAAATTAAAAAAAAATATTATATTAGTAATATCAGTCTTGCTATATGAATAAAGAAATTAAATTTACGGATAAAGCTATAAAACAGATAAACAATTTGCTTTTAAAAAAAGATAAAGGATCTTTTTTTAGAATCGCAATCAAAGGTGGTGGCTGTTCAGGATTCCAGTACGATTTTTCTTTTGATAAAAAAGTAGAAGATAATGATTTAAAATTTAACAATATTTTAATAGATAAAAAATCTGCAGAGCTGCTAAAAGGTTCAGAGGTAGATTTTGTATCGGAACTAATTGGTAATCAGTTTAAAATTTCGAACCCACAGAGTAAATCCTCTTGTGGTTGTGGTGTTTCGTTTTCTCTTTAATGATTATAAGCTCATGGAATGTAAATTCTGTAAGAGCCAGAATTGAAAATATAAAAGAATATTTAAAAAAGTTTTCACCTGACATCTTGATGATGCAGGAGATAAAAACTCCTAATGAAACTTATCCCTTTGATGATATAAAATCTTTAAAATACGAAAACTATGTTTTTGGACAAAAAAGCTACAATGGTGTTGCAATTATATCTAAAAAAAAATTATCAAATATTCAAAATGATATTTTTAAAGATAAAAACAAACAATCAAGAATTATTAGCGCTGATCTAATTATCCAAAAGAAAAATATAACTATAATTAATATTTATACACCTAATGGCAATCCTGTGGATACTGAGAAATATACTTACAAACTGTATTGGTTAGATAGTTTAATAAAAAAAGTAAAAAATTTATCCAAATTAAATGAAAATATTGTTATCGGAGGTGACTTTAATATAATACCATCTCCAAACGATGTTCATGATCCAAAATCCTATGAAAATGATGCTTTGTTTAGGCTTGAAATAAGAAAAAAACTTAGAGAACTTATTAATTTTGGTTTTCATGATGCTTATAGATTCATTCACCCTGAAAAAGAAGGTTATACATTTTGGGACTATACCAGTGGTGCTTGGCAGAAAAATAATGGAATGAGAATTGACCATTTTTTAGTTTCTAATTCTTTAATTAATCATGTTAAGGATGTTAAAATAAATAAATTCCCACGTAGTAGACAAAAGCCATCAGACCATACACCGATTGAAATTGAATTAGCTTAAAGATTTTATTTTATTAACTAAGTCCTCATTGATATTTCTTGGACCAGTATCTAATCTATTTTTATGTCGTCTTTCTCCTGGTAATCTTACATTGCCCATCGATTTCATTTTATTAAAAAATTCATCAGAATGTTTTTGCCAATTAGTACCCGACGTTTTATCTGGGCTTATTGCTAAAATAAACTCACCCCCGCTTGGTGGCCCACCATCATTGTTATCTTTAGTTGCCGTTTCAAAGCTAAAGTTATCTCCAACTAATGCTCCGGCCATTAGTTCAACCATCATAGCAATAGCTGATACTTTATATCCACCAAATGGTAATAACACACCGCCATCCGCTATAGCAGCAGGATCTGTTGTCTCTTTACCCTCTTTAGTTAACCCTGTTCCTAAAGGAACTTTATGCCCCTCACGTTTAGCAACTTGAACTTCTCCCATTGCCATTGATGCAGTTGCCATATCATAAACAACTGGGGTTTTTCCCGGTCTTGGCCAAGCAAATGAAATTGGGTTTGTTCCAAACAATGGTTTAATTGCACCAGCTGGAGCTACCGCTGGCTTGTATGATGTGCAAGCAAAAGCAACTAAGCCTTCCTCTGCTAACTTTTCAGTTTCTGGCCACATAGCAGCCATATGATGTGAATTATTTATTGCAAGAACCGCAACACCATTTTCTTTTGCCGCTTTTACTAATTCAGGTAAACCTTTATTTAAAACAACAGGAGCTAAACAATTATTTCCTTGAACTTTTATTACAGATGGTGAAATTTTTTTTACTTCTGGTTTTCCTTTGCCATTAATCTTACCACTCTTTAAGCCACTTACATATGCTGGTAACCTAAATAATCCATGAGACAAGGATCCATCTCTTTCAGCATTCCTAATTAAATCAGATAATATTGAGGCAGTATCATTATCACAACCATTAGCTAATAAAGTCTTTTTAGCTAAATCATAAATCTCATCTAACTTTAAGGATACTGTACTCATCCTTA
>MDTA01151474.1_pt1 | contig 25868 bp, 28 predicted proteins | sample 811151 | NCBI WGS metagenome assembly MDTA01 (sample SAMN05326648, study PRJNA326480) | marine metagenome | isolation source: seawater | place: Indian Ocean: South | collected 2010 | reverse complement strand
TGCGCGGGACTATAACCGCAAGACCCGCCGATGCAAACGCAATCCGCGAAAAATTCCCGGTTTTCCGGCGCGCCGTCACACGGGAGATTGACGCCCCCGGCAAGCCGCCGTAACTTCCGCCCGCCATGACCGATATCGACATCTACAAAGTACTCGACCGCATCGCCAACGCGCTGGACCGCATCGCTCCGCCGCCGGCGCCCGATAACGACCTTTCCGCCGCCGACGCTTTCGTCTGGCACGCGGACCGTTCCTGGCTGGAACCGGTGCCGAAGGTCAACCGGGTCGAGATGGACCTGCTCTGCGGCATCGACAGCCAGGTGCAGCAGCTGTCCGACAATACCCGCCGGTTCGCGGGCGGCCTGCCGGCCAACAATGCCCTGTTGTGGGGATCGCGCGGCACGGGCAAAAGCTCGCTGGTCAAGGCGCTGCACGCCGAGATCAACGCGGACGAGCCCGGCTCGCTGCTGTTGATCGAAATCCACCGCGAAGAGATTCCGTCGCTGCCAACCCTGCTGTCGCTGCTGCGCCCATCGGGCCGCCGCTGCCTGGTGTTCTGCGACGACCTCAGCTTCGACACCGAAGACACGTCCTACAAGTCGCTGAAGGCCGTTCTCGACGGCGGCATCGAAGGCCGCCCGGACAACGTGCTGTTCTATGCGACCTCCAACCGCCGCCACCTGATCGCCCGCGACATGATCGAAAACGAACGCTCGACGGCCATCAACCCCGGCGAAGCGGTCGAGGAAAAGGTTTCCCTGTCCGACCGGTTCGGGCTTTGGCTGGGCTTCCACAACGTCGATCAGCAGACCTACTTCCAGATGATCGAAGGCTACGCCAAGCGCTACGGCCTCGACGCGCCGGATGTGGACCTGCGCAAGGAAGCCAACGAATGGGCCGTCACGCGCGGATCGCGTTCGGGCCGCGTCGCCTGGCAGTATATCCAGAATCTGGCCGGTCGCCTGGGCAAGAAACTCGACTAAACCCGTCTTAATTCCAGCAAGCATCCCGCAATCGTGAATGGCTGTCTTCGGCCAGCATGCTATGCTGTGCAGCGGCGTGAACGGGAATGGGGCCCAGACGTGGCACAGGCGGAAGACGCGGATTTGCAGGCCAGTATCCTGCGGCTCAAGGAAATGGCCCACGGCATGGACGGCCTGCCGACCGCCGTGCGCCATATGATCGAACAGGCCTGGTTGGCCTCCCAGCAGGGCCAGGACGCCATGGCCCGCGAGCTTCTGCAGCAAGCCAAGCGGAAGATGGAAACCTAGGCCCGGCGCCCGGCCCCGGCGGCCCACCGAACCTCTGCTCTAATCAGGACTTAAGAAGCGTCTGCGGGTTGACCGCGCGCTTGTTCTTGCGCAATTCGAAATGCAATTGCGGCTCATCCACGCCGCCGGTATCGCCGACGGTCGCGATCTTCTGCCCCCGGCGAACCTGATCGCCCTTGGACACCAACAATCGGTCCGTATGGGCATAGGCGGAAATCCAACCGCCGTCATGCTTGATCAGCACCAAATTGCCGAAGCCCCGCAATTCGTTGCCGACATAGGCGACGACACCGTTTTCCGTGGCGACGATGGGCGTCCCACGCGGGGCGCGAATGTTGATCCCGTCGTTGTGCAGACCGCTTTTCTTGGCGCCGTAGCGCGAGATCACACGCCCGCCGGAAACCGGCCAATGAAAACCCTGGCCGCTGCGCCGGGGCGGACCCGGCAGGGCGCGGCTGGCCGTCTGAACGGCTTTGGGCCGGTGCGGCGGCATGGGAACGGCCGACCGGGACGCGGCCGGCTCAGAAGACGGCGATGCCGTCGGACGAGCGGCGGAACGCGGCTCCGGTCGATGCGGCACCTTGGCTTGCTCCAGGTTGCCCTCGGGCACCAGCAGCAATTCGCCGACCCGGATCGTATAGGGCGGCTTGATGCCGTTGATGCGCGCCAGTTCGTTGGGCTCGACATCGTATTGTCGGGCGATCGCATAGACGGTCTCGCCATCCCTCACCGTATGCTGACGGCCGCGCGGCAGAACCAGGCGTTGATCGACCTGCAGGGTGAAGGGCGGCTCCAGGCCGTTGGCCTCGATCAGGGCCCGCAGGCTGACCCGATGGCGCCGCGAGATGGAATACAGTGTATCCCCTGGCCCGACGCGCACGGCGTTCGCGCCGATGAAGACCAGATCGCTTCCCTGGCGCGTCGTGCGTGTTTGACTGCTCGAAACGGACGGCTGCGGCTGGACCGACGGTGCACCGCCGCCCGACGACCGGGGCGGCCATTCGGCGGCGCCGCAGGCGACCAGGAACAGCAGCGTCACGCAACCGGCGATCCGCGCCGCCGCCCTGCCCGTTCTTCGAATGTCGTTGTTGCTTGCCATCTTCACGGTCCCGCCCGTCACGCTTGGGCGGCGACGCCCGCCACCAGCGGCACGAACCGGACTTCGCCCATGTCTTCGATTTCCAGGCCCAGCGGCCCTTTATCGACGCGGTAGAGGCGCTGTTCGCCGTCGCTGGCCTGGCTGCCGACCGGGACGACCATGATGCCGCCTTCGGCCAATTGGTCGAGCAGCACAGGCGGAATGTCTTCCGCCGCCGCCGTCACGATGATCCGTTCGAACGGCGCCTGTTCCTTCCAGCCGAGCGACCCGTCGCCCAGGTGCGTCGTGATGTTGGTCAGGCCGAAGGCACGGAACCGGCGTTCGGCCTCGGTCAGCAAGCCCTTGTGCCGCTCAATGGTGTAAAGCCGGCGGCACAGCAGCGACAGAATCGCCGATTGGTATCCGCAGCCGGTGCCGATCTCCAAAACCTTGGTACGGTCGGTGACTTCCAGGGCCTCGGTCATGCGGGCGACGACCCAGGGTTGGCTGATGGTCTGCTGATGGCCGATCGGCAGGGCCAGATTGCGGTAGGCGCGGTCCTGGAAGATCTCGGCCAGGAACTGTTCGCGTGGCACCCGGCCGACGGCTTCCAATACTCGTTCGTCGGAAACGCCCAGTCGCCTGAGACTGGCCAGCAGTTCCTCGCGCTCCGCGGCCAGGATCTCCTCGACCTGGGGCCGCACCCGGTTCACGGAAAGACCTCGCGTAGCCGGTCCAGTTCGCCCCCTGCCGTCAGGTCCAGGGTCAGCGGCGTCACCGAAATGACGTTGCGAATACAGGCGTCCAGGTCCGTGCCGTGCTGGAACTTCTCTTCGTCGCGCTGAATGCCGACCCAGTAATAGGGCTCGCCGCGCGGATCGCGGCCGTCCTGGATTTCACCGCCGATCTTGCGGCGGCCCTGGCGCGTGACCTCCATGCCCTGGACCTCGTCCGGGCGGCAATCCGGCAGGTTGATGTTCAACAGGGTCGAGGGCTCGTAAGCGACGTCGTTCAGCTTGGCCAGGATCTCCGGCATCCAGCGTTCCGAGGTTTCCCAGATCACGTTGCGCTTGTCGTCGTATTCCTGGGAAAAGGCGATCGAGGGGATGCCCATCAAGGCGCCTTCCATGGCCGCCGCGACGGTGCCCGAATAATGAACGTCCTCGCCCAGGTTTGCGCCCCGGTTGACGCCGGACATGACGATATCCGGCCGGTGGTCCTGCATGACCCGCTGAATGCCCAACAGAACGCTGTCCGTCGGCGTGCCGTCGACGGCGTAGCGCCCATCAGAGACGTTGCGGATGCGCAGCGGCCTCCGCAGGGTCAGGGAATGGCTGGTCGCCGATTGTTCGGTCTCGGGGGCGACAACCCAGACCTCGCGCGCCACGGCGCGCACGGCGTTTTCCAATATCTTGATGCCCGGCGCATGGATGCCGTCGTCATTGGATATGAGCACGCGGGCCTGGCTCAGATCGATGCGGCTGGGCATGCTAGTCGCTCTTTCCGGCGGGGATGACCTCCAGGCCACCCATGTAGGGGCGCAGCACCTCGGGCACGGTGATCGAGCCGTCGGCGTTCTGATAATTCTCCATCACGCCGATCATGGCGCGGCCGACGGCGACGCCGGAACCGTTCAGGGTATGGACGAAACGCGTCCCCTTCTCGCCCTTCACGCGGCAGCGGGCCTTCATGCGCCGCGCCTGGAAGTCGCCACAATTGGAGCAGCTGGAGATTTCCCGATACTGGCTCTGGCCCGGCAGCCAGATTTCAATGTCATAGGTCTTGCGGGCACCGAAGCCCATGTCGCCGGTCGACAGCACGACGATGCGATACGGCAGGCCCAGCTTCTGCAGCACGGCTTCGGCGCAGCCGGTCATGCGCTCCAATTCCTCGTCCGAGGTTTCGGGCGCGGAGACGGTGACCATCTCGACCTTCTTGAATTGGTGCTGGCGGATCATGCCGCGGGTGTCCTTGCCCGCAGCCCCCGCTTCGGACCGGTAGCAATCGGTCAGCGCCGCGAACCGGAACGGCAGGATGTCGTCATCGATGATCTCGCCCGAGACGAGGTTGGTCAGCGGCACCTCAGCCGTCGGGATCAACCAATACCCGTCGTCCGTATGGAACAGATCCTCGGAAAACTTCGGCAGTTGCCCGGTGCCGTACATGGCGGCGTCGTTGACCAGTGTCGGCGGGGCGACTTCGGTCAGGCCGTGTTCATTCACATGCAGGTCGAGCATGAAGTTTGCGATGGCGCGTTCCAGCCGCGCCAGCGGGCCTTTCAGCACCACGAAGCGCGATCCCGCGAGCTTCGCCGCGTTCTCGAAATCCATGCCGCCCAGGCCCTCGCCCAGATCGACGTGGTCCTTGGCTTCGAAATCCAGGACCGTCGGCTCGCCCCATTTGCGGATTTCCACGTTGGCGGTCTCGTCCGCACCGTCGGGCACGTCGGCTGCCGGCAGGTTCGGGATACCGGAAAGGGCTTCTTCCAGTGCCAATTCCGCCTTGCGCGCCTCGGCCTCCGCGGCGGCCTGGGCGTCCTTGGATTCGGAGACCTTGGCGAGAATCTCGGTCGCGTCCTCACCCTTCGATTTGGCGATGCCGATCTGTTTCGACAGCGCGTTGCGCTCGGTCTGAATTTCCTGCGCCCGGGTTTCCGCGTCGCGCCGCACCTTGTCCAGATCGATGAGGCCCTGGGCGGCGGCAGGAAGCCCCCGGCGCGCGAGCCCGGCGTCGAAAGCATCGGGGTTTTCTCGGATCCATTTGATGTCGAACATCGGCGTCTCTTCGGGGCGTCTCTTCAGGGGCATATTGGCGGGTCGGCGTCGGCTATCGGTCGCCGAGCGGCGGTCTTCGCGCACTTATAGGCGGGCGGGCCCGCCCCGTCCAGGGGCGGTGGAACCAATCATACAGGCAGCGAAAAGAAGGTTAAGGAACGGTGCCCGGCGGCGGGTCGTCCGACGCTTCGGCGGTGCCTTCCGGCGATGGGTCCGGCTCGTCGTCGTCCAGGTCGTCATCTTCTTCCTCGACGTGGCCCCGCTTCTTCTCCATCAACTGGGCGGCGAGGATCGAGACCTCGTACAGCAGGATCGTCGGCACGGCGAGGCCGATCTGGCTGATCACGTCGGGCGGTGTGAGCACCGCCGCCGCGACGAAGGCGAAGACGATGGCGTATTTGCGCTTGGCCCGCAGGCCCTTGGCCGTGACCACACCCATGCGCGCCAGCAGGGTAATCACCACCGGCAGTTCGAAGCACAGGCCGAAGGCGAAGATCAGCTGCATGACCAGGGACAGATACTGGTCGACCTTGGCTTCCAGCTGGATCGGAAGAGAGCCGTCGACGCCCGCCGATTCGAAACCCAGGAAGAACTTCCAGGCCATGGGGAAGATGAAGTAGTAGACCAGCGCGCCGCCCATGAAGAACAGGATCGGCGTGGCGATCAGGAACGGCGCCAATGTGCGCTTTTCATGCTTGTAGAGCCCTGGTGCTACGAAGCCCCAGAGCTGCATGGCGATGAATGGGAAGCCGACGAACAATGCCGCGAAGAACGAGACCTTCAAATAGGTGAAGAAGGCTTCGTGCAGGGCCGTATAGATCAACCGCCGCTGTCCTCCGGAATCCTGCATGACGTCGGCCAGGGGATGCACCAGGAACGCATAGATGTGTTCCGAGAAACCGTAGGCGACGAAGAACAGAACGATCAGCGCCAGGAAGCAATAGATCAGGCGCTGGCGCAGTTCGACCAGATGCTCCAGCAAGGGCATCTTGATTTCGTCGGCGTCGTAACCGGCGGACGGATCGTCTTGGGTGGTATCGGCCATTATCCCCGCCTAGCTTTTCGCCGTATCGGCGGCGGGCGCCGTGTCGGTCTTGACGGTTTCCGCTTGGGTTACCGGCTCGGCCGGAGCGGCCGGCGGCTCGGCGCTCACCGGCGCCGCAGCGTCCGGGCGCGTCGCCTCGGCGGAGGCGTCCTTGGCCTCGGTCATGGTATCGCGCAGGTCCTTGTCCAGGTCGGCGGCCTTTTCGATCTCGCCGTCCGGATCCAGGTTGTCCTTGATGTCCTTGGTCACGTCGTAGTTGGCGATTTTATTGGCCTCGCGGCGGATATCGTCCAATTCCGCCTCGCGCGCGACCTCGTCCAGGCCCGCCTGGAATTCACCGGCCATGGACCGCAGCTTGCGGATCGCCTGGGTCACCGTGCGCACGGCACGGGGCAGATCCTTGGGGCCGATCACGATGATCGCAAGGATGGCGACGATGAACAGTTCCTGCCAGCCGATATCGAACATGGCGGATTATTGCTCCGAAAGGCCGATCGTTGGAAATGCGGGGGACCTAAATTCCAATAGGCACGCGACCCGCGGATTGCTTAGCTTGCGGCCTTGTCCTTCTCGGCCGACGCCGTATCGGCGGGCTGAGCGGGTTGGTCGCCGTCGATGGCCTTGCGTTCGGCCGTCCCTTCGGCAGGAGCCTCGTCGTCCTCTTTCATGCTTTTCTTGAAAGATTTCAGGCCTTTACCGAAATCCCCCATGAGCCGAGAGATTTTGCCGCCGCCGCCGAAAAGAACCAGCACGACGACCAGGACAACCAGCCAATGCCAGATGCTGAATGTACCCATTATTCTACTTTCTCTTTTGCTTTTTCCGAATAGGGAGACGGGATGATGGCAGAAACGAAATGGTGCCGCAATGCCCCGGCCAGCCCCCCTGACCTATCTAGATAACCCGGATAGATGTAAGGGAATCACAGGGTCATGCAAGGCTTTTCGGCCCGCCCGCAGGAATAAGTCTATATGAGATTTCCCTTTATCGGGACGGGGGTGCATCCCTACCCGGCGGACTGCAGGCCGTCGTCGGGGTCGAGGGCTTCCTCGCTGTCGTCTTCGGTGATGTCGGCACCGCCGGGCGGCGGGGCCTGATCGCCCGTAACCTCGTCGCTTTCGTCTTCGTCTTCGGCGGCGCCATCTTCGCCCAATTCACCGGAAGACCGGTAGACGTTCAACGCCGGGCCGGATTCCAAAAGGCCCATGGCCTTCAGTTCCTTGATCCCCGGCAGGTCGCGCAGGTTTTCCAGACCGAAATGGTCGAGGAACCCGTCCGTCGTGCCCCAGGTCAGGGGACGGCCCGGCGCGTCCTTGCGGCCGCGCGGCTTGATCCAGCCTTCTTCCAGCAGGATATCCATGGTGCCCTTGCTCAAGGACACGCCCCGGATTTCCTCGATCTCGGCGCGGGTGATCGGCTGATGATAGGCGACGATGGCCAGGGTTTCGATGGCCGCGCGCGACAGCTTGCGGGTGATCTCAATATGCTTGGTCATCTGGGCCGCCAGGTCTTCGGCCGTGCGGAACGCCCAGGATCCGCCGACATGCACCAGATTGACGCCGCGCCCGGCGTACTGGTCCTGCAATTCCTTCAACAACGCCTTCAAATCGGCATCGTCGGGCAGCCGGTTGGCGAGAACGCGTTCGGTCATCGCCGCTTCGGATGCGAAAAGAACGGCCTCCAGCAGGCGCAGGTGATCGCGGTTGATATCGCTCATCTTATCAGGATGCCCCTATTGATCGCCGTTGCCGCCGCTACCGGTACCGTCATCACCGCCGTCCCCGGCGACGGCGCGCGGCCCCGCGCCCTCGCCGCCGTCGGTGCGCTGGCGCAGATAGATGGGGCCGAAGGTATCGGATTGGCGAATGTTCACTTTGCCTTCCTTGGCGAGTTCCAAACTGGCGGCGAAGGTCGATGCCACCGCCGATCTACCGAATAGACCGCCCCGGATTTCCTCGGGCAGGTAGCTCCATAGCGACTGCCAATCAGGGGTCCGGCCCATCAGCCGGCGCAGCCGCTTGAGCGCGTCCTCGACCGTATAAACCTCGAACGGCTCGATATGCAATGTCCGGTCGCCGCCCGACCCGCGCCGCCGTTGGCGGGCATAGGCCTGCAACAATTCGAACAGAGTGACCTCGAGAATATGCTCGGTCTCGATCGGATGTTTTTCGGGCGCCCCGCGGGCGAAGAAATCCTGCCCCAGACGCGGCCGCGCCATCAATTGATGCCCGGCTTCCTGCATGGCTTCCAGGCGCTTGATCTGGAACGCCAGGGCGGCGGCCATTTCCTCGCCGGTCGGCTCGTCCTCGCCCCCCAGATCGGGCAGCAACAGACGCGATTTCATGTAGGCCAGCCAGGCCGCCATGACCAGGTAGTCGGCGGCGATCTCCAGGTTCTTCTGCTGGGCGGCGGCGATGAATTTCAGGTACTGGTCGGCGAGCGCCAGGATGGAAATCTGCGTGATGTCGAGCTTCTGATCGCGGGCCAGCGACAGCAGAACGTCGAGCGGCCCTTCATAGCCGTCTAGATCGACCATGAAGATGACTTCGCGGTGCACCGTCGGAGTTTCCGGGGTATCGAAATCGTCGCTCATCGTAATCCTTGCGTCCGCACGGAATATGGGGGCCGAAGGCCCCCGCCCGCTCTAGAACCTTTTAGGCCAGGCGAGGCTTTTAAGCGAGTCCCAGACCCGCGAACAGCAGATTCATCAACGCCTGGGCCGGGACGCCGACCAGCCACCAGAAGATGTTCAGATCGACCCCGATCTGATCGCCGATCAACGGCAGCAGGAAGACCACGCCCAGGATGATCAGAATGCCGACCCGCTCCAACCGGGCAAGCGGCCGGGCCAGGACATCGGGCAGCAACCCGACGGCGACACGTCCGCCGTCCAGGGGCGGCACGGGCAGCATGTTGAAAACCGCCAGCAGCAGGTTGATCCAGACCGAATTGACCAGATTCTGCGCCGTCCATTCGACAGCGGCAGGCGGAAGTTCAGTGACACTGGTCAGCGCGATGCCCGACAGCAACGCCAGGATCAGGTTGGCCCCCGGCCCGGCGGCGGCGACCAGCACCATGTCGCGGCGCGGCCGGTTCAGGCGCGCGAAGTTCACGGGCACGGGCTTGGCGAAACCGAACATGAACCGTCCGCCCGATCCCAACAGCAACAGGGCCGGCAGGATCACGGTGCCGAACGGATCGACGTGTTTCAGCGGGTTGAAGGTGACACGGCCCAGGCGCCGGGCCGTATCGTCGCCCAACATATTCGCGACGAACCCATGGGCGGCTTCGTGAAAGGTCACGGCGAACAAGACCGGCAAAATCCAGACGGAAATCGTGTGGGCCAGCGCGGCGAGATCGATATCGGGCATCATGCGCGAAGCGTCTTTCGGTGGGTTAGGACGCGGCGGTGCGGGCCGCTTCGGCCCGGACGAACCGCGCCAGGGCGTCGCCCCCCATGATATGGGCAGCCTCCGCGATCGGCGCCATCTCCGCCATCTCGCCGTTGCAATGCAGGACCACGTCGCAGCCCGCCGCGAGCGCCCGTTCCGTCCGGTTGCCGAACCCGCCCGACAGCGCGTGCATGGACAAGTCGTCAGAGATCAACAGTCCGTCGAAACCGATATCGCCGCGAATGACCTGCGCGATCACCTTGTCGGAAAACGTCGCGCAATTGTCCTGATCGACGGCGGTATAAACGACATGGGCGGTCATCGCCCAGGGCGCGTCGGCGAGATTGCGGAACGGTGCGAAATCGCTTGCCGCCAAGGTCGCCAAGTCCGTTTCGACCACCGGCAGCGCCTTGTGACTGTCCACCGTGGCCCGCCCGTGGCCGGGGATATGCTTGATGATCGGCGAGACGCCCCCGCCATGCAGGGCGTCCATGATGACCCGGCCCAGGGCTGCAATCGCATCGGTTTCCGTGCCCAGCGCCCGGTCGCCGATGATCGGATCGGCTCCGGGCTGCGGCAGGTCGAGAACCGGCCAGCAATCGACGGTGATGCCCAGGTCCGCCAAGTCTTTGGCGATGGCCCCGGCGTTCTCCGCCAGCGCCGCGGCGGCCCCGGACGGGTCGGTCAGATACATCTCGGCAAACTCGGAAGCCGGCGGCCGTTTCGGCCAATGCGGCGGGCCCAGACGTTGCACCCGCCCGCCTTCCTGATCGATCAGCACCGGCGCGGCGGCGTCGCCGACCGTGGCGCGCAGGTCGCCGACCAAGGCGCGGACCTGATCCGGGGTCTCGACGTTGCGGGCGAACAGGATGAAGCCCAGCGGGTTGGTTTCTTCGAAAAAGCGTTTCTCGTCGTCGCTAAGCGCCGTTCCCGCGCAGCCGAAGATCGCCGCCCGGGGCGTGCCGTTGGGCCGGTCCATCATTTGCCGGGAGCGATGACCAGACACCCCTGCCCGCGCTTGGACAGGTTGGCGCAAACGGCCCGCGCCTTGGCTTTGTCGCCGGCCGGGCCCAGACGGATGCGGTAGAACACGCCCTTCGCCCCCAGATCGGCGCGCACGATATTGACCGCCATTCCGCCCAGCACATCCGAATACTTCTTCTTCAACCGCTCGCCCTCGGCCTTGGCCGCCGTGGCGGCGCGCGATGCGGCAAGCTGAATCTGCCAACTCGACGCTGGAATGGTTTCGGGTGCGGCCGGGGGCGCCGGGGCCGCCTTGGCTGTTTCCTTGGGCGCTTCCTGAACCGGTGCGGCGGCAGGTGCCTGCGCCGGTGTCGGCGCGGTCTGCTGCGATTTCGGCACCAATTGCATGGGGCCACCGGCGGGCGCCTGGGTTTGTGGCGCGGGCGGCGGCGGCGCGGGCTGCGGCGCCGGTTTCGGTGTCGGCGCGACGGCGACCGTCTTAGCCGGCGGCGGCGTGGGAGCCGGCTGAACCGCCGCCGGGGCGGCGGATGACGGCGTCAATGGTTGCGGGGCGACCGGCGTCGGCGCGGGCGCCGGCGCGGCGGGCAACAGGGATTCCGCGTTCGCCTGCTCGGCCGGCGGTGCCGGGTCGGCGCCGGTCTGCGCGGCAGGCACGGGCGGCGTTCCGGCCGGCGGTGCCGCCGTTTCCTGGGGCAGGGCCTTGGCCTGCTCCGGCGGCGGCAGCAGGTTTTCCACCCGGCCGGTCGGTTCTTCGCCCTGCATGCGTTTGTTGATGTCGTAGTCGCGGAAGGGGATTTCCTGGCCGCCCGGATTCTGAGGCCGAACCTTGATCGCACCCTGGGCGGCATGGACCACAGGGACCTGGCCGCCCTCGCCGCCGCCCATGTCGGCCAGGCGGTCGCCGAACAGAAAACCGCCGAGCCCCGCCCCCGTCACCAGGACCAAAACCAGCAACAGCCAGGCCGTCGTCGGGATACCCCGGCGGCGCTTGGGCTCGGGTTCGAACTCCAAGGCGTCGGAGGCGGAAACGCTAAATTCCTTATCGGGCCGGCGGGCCATGGTTAATCCTTAAAATTTCCGGCGTCCCATCGGGGACAGCGGCCTGTCTAGGACGACCGCGTGTGCAGGTCAAACAACCGGCGGTGCTCCTCGCCCGCATAACGGTCCGTCATGCTGGCGATGTAGTCGCAGAGATGTTCCGCCGTCGCCTGGGTCTCCGGGCCCTCGACCTTGGCCCGCCATTCGGTGGGCAGGCATTCGGGCTCGCGGATCAGCAGGCTGAACAGGTCCTTGACGACGCGGCGCGCCTTGCTGGTCATGCGGTTCAGCTTGTAGTGCCGGTACATGTTGTCGAACAAGAATTTCTTCAGGGCGGCGTCCGTTTCCCGCATATCGTCGGAAAAACCGGCGACCGGGCGGCCCAAATGGCGCACGGCCTCGGGGCTTGCGGGCTTGTCATCCATCAGTCGCCGCTGCGTCTCCTCGATCACATCGGTGACCATTTCGCCGATCATTCGGCGGACGGCTTCGTGAATCAGGTGCGATTCGTCCAGATCGGGACTCTCGCCCCGGACCTCGTGAAAGATGCGCCCGACCATCGGCACGTCGGCAAGGTCGTCGATGGTGAACAGCCCGGCGCGCAGGCCGTCGTCGATATCGTGGTTGTTGTAGGCGATGTCGTCGGCGATGGCGGCGACCTGCGCCTCGGCCCCGGCGTAAGTCGCGAGTTCCAGGTCCTGGAGTTCCTGGTACTCGGCGATGGCGCGGGGCAACGGCCGGTTGCCCGAATTGATCAGCGGCCCATTGTGCTTGACCACGCCCTCCAGGGTTTCCCAGGTCAGGTTCAGGCCGTCCCAACCGGGATAACGTTCTTCCTGCTTGGTCACGACATGCAGGGATTGGGCGTTGTGGTCGAACCCGCCGTAGGGCGCCATGACCTCTTTCAGCGCATCCTCGCCCGCGTGACCGAACGGCGGATGGCCCAGGTCGTGGGCCAGCGCCAGGGCTTCGCCCAGGTCCTCGTTCAGATGCAGGTAGCGGCAGATCGACCGCGCGATCTGCGAGACCTCCAGCGAATGGGTCAGGCGCGTGCGGAAGAAATCGCCTTCGTGATTGACGAAGACCTGCGTCTTGTAGGCCAGCCGGCGGAAGGCGACGGAATGAATGATGCGGTCGCGGTCGCGCTGGTAACAGCCACGGGTGGCGCTGACCTCCTCGGGATACAGGCGTCCGCGCGACGCCTCCGACCGGCAGGCATAAGGGGCCAGCGGAAAGGCGGAATCGAGGGACCGGCCAGGGGATGAATGGGAACTGTCGATGGGGGCTTCCTCCTCGATCGTCACGGGCGCGAGACCGGCGAAAGCCGTTGCGCGGGCGACCGGGGTGATTATAACGGTTCGGATGGGAGGCCGACATGCTTGAAATCAAAAGACTGTCTCTTGACGACGCACGCCTGCTGATCCGGGGGGCCGCGAAAAAGTCCCAAGCCATCAAGGTGCCCATGGTGATCGCCGTGACGGACGAATCGGGCAATCTGATCGCCATGGAACGGATGGACGGCGCCAAGGTGCTGAGCGTCACCCTGGCCGTCGACAAGGCCATGACGGCGGCGGTTTCCAAGAAAGGCACCCACGAATACAACGAGGCCTCGGTGCCCGGAAACCTGACCTTCGGCATCTATACGTCGTTGGACGGCCGGTTCTGCATCGTCGGCGGTGGGCGGCCTGTGGCCCTGGGAACGGAAGTCGTCGGCGGCATCGGTGTGTCCGGCGGGGCGCCGGAACAGGACATGGCCGTCGCCCAGGCGGGGCTCGACCATTTCCTGAAGTCCCGCGCGCCGAAAAGGGCGCGGAAAAAATGACGGTCCACCTTCCCCGCTGATCATTGAATTTTCGGCCCTTTGCCCTTAGATTCAGGGCAACCCAATTCACACGATCATGTAAGGATTTTCGCCATGCCGGACGGCACCCAATTGGCCCCCGAAGAAGGCATTCTGATTTCCGATAGCGCCGCCAAGCGCATCGGGCAGTTGAAAGACCAGGACGGCAATCCCGACCTGATGCTGCGCATCGCGGTATCGGCGGGCGGCTGTTCGGGCTTTTCCTACGGCTTCGATCTGGACTCGACGGTCAACGACGACGACCTCTTGTTCGAAAAGAATGGCGTCAAGGTGGTCGTCGACGAGACCTCGCTGGACCTGCTCAAGGGCTCGGAACTGGACTTCAAGGAAGACCTCATCGGTTCCTACTTCCAGATGACCAACCCCAACGCCAACGTGACCTGCGGCTGCGGATCGTCATTCGGCGTTTAACCGCGCCCCGCGTTTCGTGTTAGGAGAAAGGCCCGCCCGAGCGGGCCTTTTTTCATTGGGAGAGTTCAAGCCTTGAAGATCGCCACCTGGAACGTCAATTCGATCAAGGCGCGCCTGCCGCGCGTGCAGGAATGGCTGGGCGAATTCCAGCCCGACGTGGCGTTGCTGCAGGAACTGAAATGCGTCGAGGAAAACTTCCCGCGCATGGAGATCGAGGATCTGGGCTACAACATCGCGGTCTCGGGGCAGAAGACATACAACGGCGTCGCGATCCTTTCGAAGTTCCCGATGGAGGTCGAGCTGACCGCCCTGCCCGGCGACGACGGCGACGAACAGGCCCGCTACGTCGAGGCCGTGATCGATTGCGGCGAACGCCCCATCCGCGTCTCGACGATCTACCTTCCCAACGGCAATCCGACCCGCAACGACGACGGATCGGACCACGAGAAATTCACCTACAAGCTGGGATGGATGGACCGCTTGGTCGTTCGCGCCAAGGAATTGCTGAAGACCGAGGAAGCCTTCGTGCTGGCCGGCGACTACAACATCTGCCCGACCGACTTCGACGTCTACGATCCCGGGCGCTTCGCCGACGATGCCCTTTGCCGCCCGGAAAGCCGGGCGCGGTTCCGCACGCTCCTGAATCTGGGATTGACCGAAGCCTTCACCGCCATGAACCCGGGCGTCCACCAATACAGCTATTGGGATTACACGGGTGGGGCGTGGCAGAAAGACAATGGGCTGCGCATCGACCACCTGTTGCTGTCGCCCCAAGCCGCGGATCGCCTGACCGCCTGCGACATCGACAAGACCCCGCGCGGCAAGGAAAAGCCGTCGGACCACACGCCCGTGTGGATCGAGTTGGCGGCCTAACCGCCGCGCGTCACCGCCCAACCCCATTGCACGCGCGCGTTCGCGACGCGGATGTTGTCGAATGAAACGCCGTGGACATATGATGGCCGGATGAGGCTGTTTCTCGTCCATCTGTTTTGCACCCTGTTCATTCTGTTCGCGGCGTCACCGGGTTTTGCCCAGGGCACCCCTGACGGCTCGGCTGAGTCCACCGCCGATGCGCAACAGCTGCTTGAGGCGTTGAAGGACGACGGCAAGCGCACGGCGCTGATCGCCCAGCTGGAAGCCTATATCGCGGTTCAGAAAGCCAGCAGCGGCGAAACAGACGCATCGCTCGGCCAGGTCATGATCCAGACCGTGGCCGAGAAAATGGATGCCGTCGGCGCGCAACTCGCGACCGTGGCCCGCGACATGGCCGATCTTCCCCAACTGGTGTCCTCGGCCGCGGCCTTTCTGGCGCAGCCGGACAACCGCAATCAATGGCTTCTCCTGGCCGGGCAATTGATCCTGATCGTCGTTGTCGGCGTGATCCTGGAACGTATCGCGAAAACCCTGCTGGACCGCTTCCACCGGTCGATCGAAGCACAGGCGGCAAGCGGCCTGGCGATGCGGTTTTTCCTGACGGTTCTGCGCGTCGTTCTCGACCTGATCGCCGTCACCGCCTTCCTGACCGGCGCCTATGCGACGATGACGCTGGTTTCACCGGCCCATGGCGGGCGCGTGCTTGCCCTTGCCGTGATCAATGCAAGCGTGTTCGCGCGCATCGCGTTGGCGATTGCGAAGATGTGCTTCGCCCCCCGGGTATCGGCGATGCGGCTGGTCCCGATGACGGATGAAACCGCGAACTACGCCTATTTGTGGATACGGCGTTTCGTCTATTTCATCGCCTATGGATATTTCCTGATCGAAGCCCTGCCGGAACTCGGCGTTTCCGGCCCCGTTCACGCGACCGCCGCGAAACTGGCAGGTTTTTTGACGGCCGCGATGGTGTTCATCCTGGTCATGCAGACCCGTTACGGCGTCGCGGACCTGATCCGCGGCGGGGCGGACCGTACGGCGGGCCCGCTTCGCCAGCGCCTCGCCGACGTCTGGCACCTGGTCGCCGTTCTGTACGTCATCGCGATCTTCGGCGTTTGGGCGCTTGAGGTGCCCGGCGGGTTCGACTTCGTGCTTCGGTCCACGGTGGTCAGCCTTGTCGTCTTCGCCGCTGCTTATGTCTGCTCCCTTCTGGTCCGCAAGGGCCTGCGCGAGTTCTTTTCGATCAGCGACGAACAGAACGAACGCTTCCCCGGTCTCGAGGCGCGGGCCAACCGGTATCTGCCCGTTCTCACCGGCGCCGCCCGGTTCGCGATCTACGGCGGCGCGACGCTCGCGGTGCTGAAAGTCTGGGGCATCGACGCCGTCGGCTGGATCGCCACCCCGACGGGCACCGTGATCGCCAAAAGCGTCGCCAACATCGCCGTGATCGTCATCGTCGCGCTTTTGATCTGGGAAATGATCAGCTTCGCCATTGAACGGTATCTGGTGAAGAACGCGAAAGCGGAGGCCGACGCGCCCGGAACGCAACGGGCGCTGACCTTGTTGCCGTTGCTCAGAAACGTCGTTTTGATCACGCTGGCCATTCTGGTGACGCTGACCGTGCTTTCGGAATTGGGCGTCGATATCGGCCCCTTGATCGCCGGCGCGGGCATCATCGGACTGGCGGTCGGGTTCGGTGCCCAGACCTTCGTCAAGGACGTCATCACCGGCCTGTTCATCCTGATCGAGGATTCCGTCGCCGTCGGCGACCTTGTCGTGCTGGGCGGCTACCGCGGCAAGGTCGAATCGATGTCCCTGCGCTCCATTCAACTTCGTGACCTGCACGGCGACGTGCACCGGATCCCGTTCAGCGAAGTCACCTCGACCACGAACCGCAGCAAGGTGTTCTCCTTCGCCTTCTTCGATATCGGCATCGCCTACCGCGAAGACGTGGACCATTGCATGAACGTCATTCGCGAGGTCGGCGAGGAAATGCGCCGGGACGAGAACTTCGCCCCCATGATCATGGAGGACATCGAGATCATGGGCGTACAGAGCTTCGACGATTCCGCGGTGATCATCCGCGCCCGCCTGAAGGTTCTGCCCGGCAAGCAGTTGGGCCTGCAGCGGGCGTTCAACCGCCTGATCAAGAACCGGTTCGACGAGGAAGGCATCGAAATCCCCTTCCCCCACCGGACGATCTATTTCGGCGTCGACGGCCAGGGCAACGCGCCTTCGGCCCATGTGCAGATCCACGAACCCAAGACGGCCGGCGAGAAACGGCCCAAGGCAACCCTTGTCAAAGCGCCCGAAGGCGAGCGCGCGGATTTCGACGAAGAACCCGGAATTCCGGAAAAAGACAAAGACGACGACAAATAGGGCCGAGAGCCCCGGGGATCGCACCTCGAAACGAGGCCAGGCATGCTCGACGCCCTTTTCAAGCTTTCACAGAACCAAACGACCTTGCGCCGCGAGGCTCTGGCCGGGGCGACCACCTTCCTCGCCATGGCCTATATCATCTTCGTCAATCCGGAGATCCTGTCGGCTGCCGGGATGGACCGGGACGCGGTCTTCGTCGCGACCTGCATCGCCGCCGCCGTCGGCTCGCTGATCATGGGGCTGTATGCCAACTACCCCATCGCCCTGGCGCCCGGCATGGGGCTCAACGCCTATTTCGCCTTCACCGTCGTTCTGACCCTGGGTCACAGCTGGCAGGTCGCCCTGGGAGCCGTGTTCATCTCGGGCCTGCTGTTTCTGATTATCAGCATCCTACCCCTACGGTCCTGGCTGATCGGGGCGATCCCGAAATCGCAGAAGATGGCGATTTCGGCGGGGATCGGCTTGCTGCTGGGCATCGTCGCCCTGGAAAGTGCCGGGGTCGTCGTCGCCCATCAGGCGACCCTGGTGACGGTCGGCGACCTGACCAATCCTGAAACGCTGCTCGCCTGTCTGGGGTTCCTGGTGATCGTCGCGTTGGATACCCGCAAGGTGCCGGGCGCGATCCTGATCGGCATCCTGGCGGTGACGGGCATCGGCATCGCACTCGGCCTGACGACGCCTTCGGGCGTCTTCGCGCCACCGCCCAGCCTGGCCCCGACCTTCCTCGCGCTCGATATCCCGGGCGCCCTCGACCTGGGCCTGGTGACCATCGTCTTCACCTTCCTGCTGCTCGACCTGTTCGACACCACGGGGTCGCTGATCGGCGTCTGCCAGCGCGCGGGCCTGCTCGACGAGAACGGAAAAATGCCGCGCCTGAAACGCGCCCTGGTCGCGGACGCGGGCGCCACGATGGTCGGCGCCGCCCTCGGCCCCTCGACCACCACGTCCTATATCGAGAGCCTGGCCGGCATCCGGGCCGGAGGGCGCACGGGCCTGACCGCCGTTGTCGTCGCGGGCTTGTTCATCCTCGCCCTGTTCTTCGCCCCCCTGGCGGGCAGCATCCCGCCCTTCGCCACCGCCGCCGCGATTTTCTTCGTCGCCTGCGTCATGTGCCAGGCGATGGCCGACATCGATTGGACGGACCTGACCGATTTCGTCCCGGCGGTCGTGACCGCCCTGGCCATGCCGCTAACCTTCTCGATCTCCACCGGGATCGGCCTGGGCTTCATCGCCTATGTGGCGATCAAGGTCCTGAGCGGCCGGTACAAGGACGCAAGCCCCGCCATGATCGTGTTGGCCGGTATCTTCGTGATCAAGTTCGCGGTCGCTTAAACCGCGGCCCCTTCACTCGCTCAATGCCTTGCAGGGCGCGTAGCGGAAACATTCGGCGACATGGTCGTTCACCAGGCCCGCCGCCTGCATGTAGGCGTAGACGATGGTCGGGCCGACGAAGGTGAAGCCGCGCTTCTTCAAGTCCTTCGACAGTGCTTCCGCCGCCGCCGTCTTGGCGGGCACGTCGGACATCTGTTTGCGCTTGCCGTCGATGGGTTTGCCGCCGACGAAGGACCAGACGTAGGCGTCGAAGGAGCCATGCTCCTTCTGCACCGCGAGGAAGGCCAAGGCGTTCTTGCGCACGCCGTAAACCTTCAGCCGATTGCGGATGATGCCGGGATTAGTGAGGATCTTTTCAAGCTGTGGGTCGGTCAACTTGGCGCATTTCGCAGGATCGAAATCACGAAACAATTTCTTATAGTTATCGCGCTTTTTTAAGATCGTTTCCCAACTCAATCCAGCCTGCGCACCTTCCAGGTTCAGCATCTCGAAATGCTGCCGGTCGTCGTGCACGGGCACGCCCCATTCGGCGTCGTGATAGGCCTCGTAGAAATCCTTGCCCTGGCCGACCCAGGAACACCGCGCCTGTCCGTCCGCACCCGTCACCGTCATCGCGGCCTCCTCTGTTCGACGTCATTTGTTCGCATTTTGTTCACCTGCCGTCAAGCCCCCTGATCCGGCGCACCGCGCCACATATGAAAGCCACGGCCACGCGCCTTTTTACCCGCTTCGTGAAAAAATTGACGGCAATGTTGTGAAATAGTTTGCATCGCCGGAGTTCTGTGGCAGGTTCGGCGCAAGGCAGGTTAGACTTCGGCTTTGCCTATAGGGAGGACTACGCAACATGAAACGTTTCGTGACGACGACCCTAGCCGGTGCGTTGATCGCCGGTTTTGCCTGGGCCGCTGCGCCCGCCGCCGACGCTCATGCCTCGGCCGACGTGAAGTGGTACGGACAGGCCGCCTTCCGCATCAAGACCCCGGGCGGCAAGGTGATCGTGATCGATCCCTTCATCACCAAGAACCCGAAGACGCCCGCCGACGACAAGGACCTGGCCAAGCTGGGCAAGGTCGACCTGATCCTGGTCACCCACGGCCATGGCGACCACATCGGCGACACGGCGGCGCTGGCCAAGATGACCGGCGCCAAGGTCGGCGTGAACGCCGACATGGGCCATACCATGCGCATCCTGGGCATGGTGCCGAAGGAACAATTGGTCCGGTTCAACAAGTCCGGCCCGATCAACCCGATCGGCCCCGAGATCACCATCACCATGACCCATGCCGAGCATTCGTCCGAGATCGTCTCGAAGAAAGACGGTGTCGAGGCCATTTATCCGGGCGGCGAGCCGGCGGGCTACATCATCAAGCTCGAGGACGGCTATACCATCTACCATTCCGGCGACACGGGCGTGTTCAAGGACATGGAACTGATCCACGACCTGTATAAGCCGGACCTGGCACTGATCTGCATCGGCGGCTGGTTCACCATGGATCCGCGCCACGCGGCCTACGCGGTGAACAAGTTCCTCAAGCCGAAGACCGTCATGCCGATGCACTACGGCACCTTCGGGCTGCTCAAGGGCACGCCGGACCAATTGAAGACACACCTGAGCGGCATGGGAGATACGACTGAGATCGTCGTCATGCAGCCGGGCGACGAGAAGACCTTCGGAAAGTAAGCCGAAGCCAAACTCTCCTTACCGAGAGCGGTCCCCATCGAGAAATCGTGGGGGCCGTTTTTCGTTTCAGGCAATGGCGACGGGTACGACGATCACCGCCAGGGCCGGGAGACGCTACGCGGGCCGCGCTTGGCCTCCCCCGCCCCGTCCATTTCCTCCAGCGCCTTGATCCGGGCGTCGAGCGGCGGGTGGCTGGAAAACAGCGCCTGCATGCGCCCGGCGCTGATCGCGAAGGCCTTCATCTCGTCGGGCATGGGCGGCGCGTCCTGGGCGGCTTTCAGGGCCTTCAGCGCGTTGATCATATGGCGCCTGCCCGCCAGTTCCGCCCCGCCCCGGTCGGCGCGGAATTCGCGCCAGCGCGAGAACCACATCACGATCATCATGGCGACGATGCCGAAGATGAATTCGGCGATCATCGAGACGATCCAGAACGCCGGGCCGTGGCCGCGTTCGACCCGGAACACCAGGCGGTCGACCAGATGGCCGACGATGCGCGACAGGAAGATGACGAAGGTGTTCACGACCCCCTGGATCAGGGTCAGCGTCACCATGTCGCCGTTGGCGACGTGGGCGACCTCGTGACCGAGGACGGCCTCGACCTCCTTGCGGTCCATGGTGGTCAGCAACCCGGTCGAGACGGCGACCAGGGCGTTGTTGCGGTTCCAGCCGGTGGCGAAGGCATTGGGCGAGGCATGGTCGAAAATGCCGACCTCGGGCATGCCGATGCCCGCCTGTTTGGCCTGGGCGGCCACGGTCTGGAACAGCCATTGTTCCGTCGGGTTGGCGGGCTGGGCGATGATCTTCACCCCCATGCCCTTCTTGGCCATGGTTTTGGACAGGAACAGCGAGATCAAGGCACCGGCGAAGCCGATCACCGCCGAATAGACGATCAGCGCGTTGATGTTCAAATCGACGCCGTTCGATTGCAGCAATCCTTCCAGGCCGAGCAGCCGGAACGTCAGACTGATCAGGGCGACGATCGCCAGGTTGGTGCCGAGAAACAGCAGAATGCGCAGCATGTCCGAATATCCTTCCCCATACCAAACGACGGCCCGGACGGGGCGCCGCAAGTGCAAGGAATATCTAGTCGCGCCGGACCCCCGCGCAAGCCCTCGGCCCCGGAATTCCGCGGGAAACGCCGTTTTGCGGCTTAGGCCGCGACCTTACCGCGACGCCCGTCGGTGCAACCGACGATCATCCGCAACATGCGCCGGGGTTCGGTGTAATCGTCGACCGCGCAATGCATGGACGACCGGTTGTCGAGCCCGACCAGGGAATTCAGCGACCATTTGTGGCGATAGCGGAATTCGGGCTTCAACGCATGCTCGAATAGTTCTTCCAACAGGTCGTCGCTTTCCGCCTGCTCCAATTCCACGATCTTCATGGTGTAGCCGGGGCTGACGTACAGGATCGACGCGTCGGTCTTGGGGTGCGGGCGCACGACGGGATGAATGACGTCCGGATGGGCCGCCTGCTGTTCCGGTGTCAGGGTCGGCGTGGCGCCCAAGGTCTTCCAGCCCCAACGATGGATCGCCGTCAGGCCCTCGAGCCGCCGCTTTGTGGCGTCCGGCAGGGCGGCATAGGCCGCGCGCATATTGACGACCTCCGTATCGCCGCCCTTGGACGGCAGATGGGTCGCGTAAAGGAAGATGGCGTCCGAGGGATTGACCTCGTAGGACAGGTCGGAATGCCAGAAAGCGCCCGCCGGCTTGGCCGTGTTGCGGCTTTCGGGGCTGTCCATGTTCTTCGCGATGATCGACACCTCGAAGCCGTCCGGATGGTGGTACTGGTCCAGGATATGCGGCACCAGGGGGCCGAAGCGGCTGCCGAAATCGCGCAGCCACGGGACGTTTTCCTCCAACTCGGGAACGACGATGGCGATATGGTCGAGCATCGCCTGTTCGACCGCCTTGAAGTCGCCGTCCGTCAGCGGCCTGCGGGAATCAAGGCCGTGAACGACCGCCCCCATGGGCGCGTCCAACGGTTCGATTTTAATGGTCATGGATGGGATGCCTCCGTCTGTTTTTAACAGTATACCACCCCGCCGCAGGACCGTTCCAGGCCATCGAACCCTTTGATTTCTATATAGCATTCCGGTCTGGAAAGGCGACCAAATTTACATAGCATTTTGTGCGGTTCGCATAGCCCCCGCGCCATTCATTAGGTTACGCTTCCAAGTCACAGGGTCCCGACCAAGGGATTCGGGGAGGGTAAACGATGGCCAGCCCACGCTTCGGACTGGAGCCGGTCGAAGGACCGTACGTCGAACAGACCTGGGATTTTCATGCGCCGGACCTTCTATGGATGCTGGCGTATTGGGACCAGCGCCGGGCCGGTCGGGCCTGTCCGCGCTGGCGCGATATCGACCTTCCTTCCATTTACGCCTATGCGCCGAAGCTCGTCGTCAAGGACGCCATAAACGGCGGAGAGGATTTCCGCGTCCGTTTCTGGGGAACGGACACGGCGGACTGGCTGCGCTTCGACGCCACGGGAAAATTGTTGAGCGAGTATTTCCCCGCCGCCGGCCGGGACCGAATTCTGGAGGCCCATCGTCTGGCGTTGCACGGCGACATGCCGGTGCGCCGAACGGGTTTAAGCGTCTACCCCGAACGCAGCTATGTTTCGTTCGAAACGATCGACCTGCCGTTGGAAAACGACGCGGGCGAGCGCGCCCATATCATTTCCATGAGCCGTTACGGTCTTGCCGATTAAACAGGGATTGGGAAGGCCGGCGCCCTACGGGAGGCCTCCGGGCGTCTTCGGCGTTACTATTCTCCGAAGTCTTCGACCAGATTCACATTGATATGCACGGACGAAATGATGTGCGCAACCTCGTCACCGCCATCGGACAGGGGCAGCCGAATACGTGAATATTCGCGGTACAAGCCGTCGTCACGGGTGACCTTGGAATGGAAGATAATCGGCCGGCGCTCTTCAACGATCTGTCGGCATTCATTGAATACCTTGTCGCCGAACAATCCGTTTTCATGAACCGACTTCCCGGTGCAGTCGTATCCCAGATTGACCGTGTTCGCCGTTCCCCAGAACCGATAGACGAAGTCCATCGGGTTGCGCTTGACGTCCAGGACGATCAGCAAGGGGATCAACTTATCGCTGAAATCCGTCAGCCGGAATTCCGACCAGGACGGCGCCCATCTCTCGCCCCGAAGGCGATCCCAATAGTCATATAACTCCGACAAAGATTCATGGAGATCCACGCCTTCCGGCGCGGACGTGGACACGTCCAAATCCAACGCAACAATCCTTATTCGCCCCCCCAGGCGTCGGGACGATTACTCGCCTAAAACGGTCGATAAATCAATTATATCGAAAGTCGGGTCTGCGCCTGAGGCGGGTTGCCCTGCCTAGGTCACGGAGGCGGCGGCGTCCGGCGTTTCAAAGGCCGCATCCTGTTCCCGGCGCAGACGCCAGAGCGCCGAGTTCGCCGGTTCTTCGACCATTTCCACGGTCAGGATTTCGCCGGGCCGCACATCCACGGCCAGGCGCGCGTTGGCCGCCAGATAGAACGGCAGGGCCGCCCCGGGCACCGCGGCCTGAGCCGGCCCGACCAAGGGCTCGATCCCGTCGATGGAATGGTGATGGCCGCTCATGTCCAGCACCTCGCCCGCGGAAAACGCGCGGGTCGCGCGACCCACGAGGTCGAAGGTCGGCTGCGGCGCGCGGCCGCTGGTCGGCATGCCGCCCCGTGCGGCGGCGATGATCGAGGCCGCCGCCTCGATCCCCAACAGGTGAACCGGATTATGCAGCAGGCCGTAATTGCCGCAGGAACTGACGGGAATGCCCTTGTCCCGGATCACCTTCCAGGTTTCCCGGTCGGAACACCGCACGATGACGAACACGCCGCCGGCCAGGCTCAATTCATCCGACCGGCGCAGGCAATTGACGATATCGACGACGCCCTGCCCGTCCTCGGCGTTCATCAGAACCCCGCCCTCGGTTTCCGGGCGGAACACGTCGGGCAGTTCCACTGTGCGCGCCAGCGGCGCGTGGAAGGCTTCGAAATCCGGTTTCAGGCCCGTCGCGTTGCAGACCAGCATCATTTCACAAAGGTCCGGCACCGACTTCAGCGCCGTCGGCCCCAGGGGCCCGGCCCGGTCGGCGAGAACTTCCGGGATATCGGCGCCTTCCAGGTTCCAGCAATCGGCGAAATCGGGCGCCTCGAACGTTTTGCCGTGATAGCGGAGTTCGCCCTTCGCACGGTGCCAGACGACGTCGTATTCGCTCGCCTTACCGGCCATGACGACGTCCAGGCCCAACAACTCGGCCCGCGAGATCAACCCAATCAGCAGGCTCGGCTGATCGCCATCCGGCAGGCTGTATACGACGCCGTTATCCGCCGCCAGACGGCCCAGCATAGGGCCGCAGACCGAGGCCATTTCCTTGGACGCCAGGATCAGGTGCTTGCCCGCCTTGATGGCGGCCTCGGAAACCGACGCCGCCGCTTCGGGCGCGCCCGTCGCCTCGACCAGCACCTCGAGGTCCGCGTCGACGAGAAGATGGCCGTCGGGAACCACGGCGACCCGCCCCGCCGCCAGGACGTCGCGGACCTTGGCCGCGTCGCGGCAGATTTCGATGTCCGCCGCCGCCACGCCGCAGCGCAGCAGCACATTGACGGCCCGGTCCGGGTCCAGATCGGCGACCGCCGGCACGGACAGGCGGGGATGATCCAGCGACTGGGTGATCAGGCTGGCGCCGAATTCGCCCGCGCCGACCAGGCCGACGCGCACCGGCGCCGCATCGACGTCGCGATAGACTTCGTTGAAATCGACCATTGGGGCGGTCCGTCCTTTCGAGGTTAGGTCACGCGGCGGGGGCCGAGGCCGCGGCCGCCACGGGACGGTCGCCGCCGATCGTCACGCGATGCATGACCCGGCGGGCGCCGTCGTAATCGTTGATCGCGCGATGCATGGTCACCCGATTGTCCCAGATGGCGACGGCGCCAGGCGTCCATTGAAAGCGGCAGGTGAATTCGTCCTGCACCATGTGGGCATAGAGGAAATTCAGGATCGCCGCCGACTCGTCCTCGGCCAGATCCTTGATCCGCAGGGTGTAGTTGGGATTGACGTAGAGCGCCTTGCGTCCCGTTTCCGGATGGACGCGCACAATGGGATGTTCGATTTCCGCATCGGCGTCGTCGGAGGCATCGATCTGCATCGATTTGGTCGAGGTCTTGCTGCCCGCGAACTTGCCCGACTTGCCGTAGGACCGCCCGCCGGTATGGATGCCGGTCAGGCTTTCCAGAATCTCCTGCATGCGCGGCGACAAGGCATCGTAGGCGGCGGCGGTGGCGGCGAATTTCGTATCGCCGCCGGCCGGGGGAACTTCCAAGCCGTAGAGCACCGACGCTTTGGCCGGTTCCTCCAGGAACGTCATGTCCGTATGCCAGTTGCCGCCGAAGTTATAGGTTTTGCGTTCCTCGGCTTCCTTCACGATCTCGACGATCTCCGGATAGCCCTCGACCGATTTGACGAAGGGAATACCGCAAATCTCGCCGAACAGACGCCCGGCCGTCATGTGCTGTTCGGGCGTCATGTCCTGACCGCGCAGGAACACGACGTGATGTTCGAGAAACGCGCGGTAAAGCTCTTCCGATTGGCGGTTGTCGAGCGGCTTCGACAGATCCAGCCCTTCGATTTCCGCGCCGATGTTGGCGGTCAGCGGACGAACGACGATGGTCTCATAGGTCGTCATGGGCAGGCCCCTCCCCGGCCTGGCGGCGGGCCGGGCCGTC
>MDTA01079188.1_pt1 | contig 25873 bp, 24 predicted proteins | sample 811151 | NCBI WGS metagenome assembly MDTA01 (sample SAMN05326648, study PRJNA326480) | marine metagenome | isolation source: seawater | place: Indian Ocean: South | collected 2010 | reverse complement strand
CAATACACTTTGGGCTTGTTACACAGCCGTGGGCACAGCGTTGCCAAGGATATGGCGATCGCCGTGGACTGGTATAAACGTGCAGCGCTTCAGGGCCACGGCAAATCACAGTTTATCCTTGGCGTCTTGTACGACTTTGGCAAAGATGTAGCGCGCGACAAGAACGAAGCCATCAAGTGGTATCGCCTGGCTGCGCTGCAGGGGGACGGGCGGGCGCAGTACAACCTCGCGCTGATGTACGACTTTGGTCAGGGTGGCCTGGATGATCCGCACAAAGCGACGGAGTGGTACAAGTTGGCCGCTGAGCAAGGCAACACCAAGGCCCAGTACATGTTAGGCGTTGCTTATCTGCAAGGGGACGGCGTGCCCACAGATTTTTCGTTGTCTTATGCCTGGATGTCGCTCGCTGCCGCCAACGGTCATGTGCGCGCTCGACAGTATCGTTCACATCCGTGGCAAAAGATGTCCCGGGAAGAGCGGGCGCGCGGTCGCTTGCTGCAGCGGGAACTGTTGCAACGTGTCCGCTTGAGGCGCAGTGTCTCGCTGGATTCACCCAATCGAATGGCACTGCCAACCGTCGAGTTGGTAATAAACACGCAACGTGTACTGGCACAGCGCGGTCTGCTGGATAGCGCAGTGGACGGCATTCTCGGGCCAAAAACACGCGCCGCCATCCAGGCTTTGCAAAAGAAGTTGCGTCTGCCGCAAACCGGTCAACCCAGTAATGAGCTGTTGTTGCTGATCGACAAGGACTAGGTCCCAGTCTGCAGCCGGTGGTGAGCATCAGGCCGGTTCCTGCTCTTCCCTTACGCCGGCTAACAGGATCATGCCAATGAACAAGAACAACAGAATCACGCCATACGACCAGCGATCGCCTACGTACGCTAGTAAGACGCCTATCAAGAACGGCGCCAGGAAACTGGTAGCCTTCCCGGACAAGGCGAACAATCCAAAGTACTTGCCGATCTGATCGGGTGGCGCGAGCCGCGCGATCATTGAGCGACTCGCGGCTTGTGACGGCCCGGCAAAAATCCCCAGCGCCGCGGCAAATGCGATCATGTAGAGCTCAGCCTGCGACGCGAAAAGCCCATCATCGGGTTGTGGGAAAGCTGCTTCAACTACAAACAAAACCTTGCCGTCGCCGATCGACAGGATGCCGAGCATCGTCAGGAACAAGCCGCCAACAGAGATAAACAGCATTCGCTTTGAGCCGATGCGATCGTCCAGCCATCCGCCGATGAAACACCCGGGCACGCCGAAGATCAAAATGATGATGCCAAAGATCCCGAGCTCCGTTGTGCCCCAGCCGAATCGCACGGCTGCGTACACGCCGCCGAACGCGAACAGTGCGTTTAGCCCGTCGTAGTAGGTCATGCGTGCAATCAGAAAACGCAAAACGTTGGGACGGTGGTGCAGCGTCTTTAGTGTTGCCCAGGTTTCGGACAATGTGGTCTTGACAGCCTGCATCCGGTTTTCGGCACGGGCTGGTTCGTCCGGGGTCCACAATATGAACGGAATCATGAACAGCGCGAACCATACCGCCACAAATGGACCGGACAGGCGGTCACCAACACGGGCACTCTGATCCAGTTCCGGTCCCGGCACGCCGGGCAACTGCCCGGTAATCCACAACATGATCGGCAAAGCGATCAACGCACCGATGTAGCCCATGGCCCAGCCGAAGCCAGACAGCTTACCCACGCGTCCATTGACAGCCAGGCCTGGCAACATGGCGTTGTTGAACACAATGCCAAACTCCGCGCCGATGATGCCCAACACCAGGATCAGGACAATCAAAGAAATGCGACTGGGATCGGCGTTTGGCTCGGCCAGCCACAGCGCCGCGCACGCCGCGATGCACAGCGTACTGAAGCCGATGACCCAAGGCTTGCGTGGCCCGGATGCATCCGCGTACGCACCGAGGAACGGCGCTGACACAGCCATGATCAATCCGGCATAAGTCTGGATATTGGCCCAGAGTGTTTGCCCTGCCTGCGGATCCGCAGCAACGGCGTTGACAAAATACGGGCCAAAGATGAACGTGAACACGATCGTGAAAAAAGGCTGTGCCGCCCAGTCATACATCGCCCAGCCGAACCGAGCTTTAAATCCCGTTTGCATGGTCGCTCCTAGCTGGCGCGGTGGCGGGCACCGTGTTTGAATCACGGGGGTAGCTTACCTCAAGCAGCGATCAGCTGAACGCACGCTCCAGTTACACCTCTATCCCCTCGAGACACCACAGTGAATCAATCCGAACGTGCCGCTCATTTCCAACAGTTACACGCGCGTGACAAGGCGTTTGTCATCCCGAATCCGTGGGATGTTGGTTCGGCCAGGGTATTTGAAGCGCTCGGATTTGAGGCACTGGCCACAACAAGCTCCGGCTACGCACAGACCCTCGGGCGTCTGGATGGTCGCGTGAGCGCTGGCGAAAAGCTCGAGCACTGCCGGGCGTTGTGTCACGCTTCATCGTTGCCAGTCAGTGCGGACTTGGAGAACTGTTTTGCGGATGACCCGGAGGACGTTGCCGCATTCTTGACGCGTGCCGGTGAAACCGGTCTGGTCGGTGGTTCTATCGAAGACTACACAAACGATAATTCACGCCCGATGTATGACTTCAACCTGGCCGTTGAGCGCGTGCAGGCGGCTGTTGAAGCAGTGCGGAAATTCGACTTTCATTTCACGTTGACGGCTCGTGCTGAAGGACTACTGCGGCGAACACACGATATGGATGAGGTCATCCGCCGCTTGCAGGCTTTTGAGCAGGTGGGCGCAGATGTCTTGTACGCGCCGTCGCTTACGACGCTGGACGAGGTTTCCCATGTGCTGGCGCATGTGCAACGCCCACTCAATGTACTGGCGCCAACTTGTCCGGGCGTGAGTGTGCAACAGATGTCCGATGTTGGCGTCAAACGGATCAGTATCGGCGGTGCGCTCGCGCGCGTAATGCTGGGTGCGATGATTGATGCTGGCGAAGAGATGCTGGAGCGCGGTACGTTTACCTGGCTTGAGAAGGCCGCCTCAGGCAGGCGCCTGGTGGACATGTTCAAGTAGCGGTAAAGGTTCGAATAGCGGCATCGCGGGCGCTGCCTGAATCACCTGCTCAGGAAAGTAGCAAATGATGAGACGACTCACTTACGTAGCCCTCTGTGTGTTGGCTATCGCAACGCTTGTCGGGTGCGCCGCAATAGAGACCAAGGCGCGCTCCCAGAAGCTCACAGACCAGGTGAAGGCTTATACAAAAGCTATTCGCTGGGGCGACTTTGATATCGCGACCCGGTTTCTGAAACACCGCGATGGAAAACCGGCGCGCACGGAGGCGGGGTCGTTGCAGGGCATACGTGTTACGCACTATGACTATTCGATTCAGGCGGACAGACCAGAGGCGGAAGAGGCCGAAATGGTCGCCACCTTTGACTACCAGCTGCCGTCGTCCGCAAGCGTGCGCCGTATCAAGCAGCGCGCGACCTGGTGGTATGACGCCAAAATCGAAAATTGGTACCTGGACGGTGACCTGCCAAAGTTTTGACCCTGGCGGGGGGCGCTCAGACTACCAGGTCGAACTGTGCGGCCTTTCCAGATGCGCTGCCCGGTTGGAGCTGCATCAGCAGTTTGTCAGTATTCGAGAAAATCAGGCTCGAAAAGAAGCCCTGTTTCTCATTGGCCGGATGGTCCTTGATGTAGAGCTGCGTCGTTAAGACCGCCGTGTCGTCGCGCACCAGACGGACATGGATATGGGGCGGTCGGCCGGTATAAGGTGCGGGTACGATGGTCTGCAACGCGAATTCGCCTGCCGCGCCGGTCTTGACCTCACCGTAGCCCGCAAATCCCGGGTCAACGTCCAGGTGCCGATCGTCGCCGGTGTGGTGATAAATCCCCTGGTAGTCCGCTTGCCAGATTTCGACCATGACGCCGGCGAGCGGACTGCCATCGCGCGCCAGCACACGACCTCCGAGCGCCAATCGTTCTCCACGTGCGTCTTTCTCACCGTGTCCTTGCGTGAGATCAGCGCTCAGGCGGGCTGGCTTGGTCGTGGGGTAGAACGGTCCCTCCGGCTGGCTGGGGGTTGGTTCCAACTCCGCCGCTCCAGCGGTACCCGCGAGGCTCGCGCCCGTTATTGCGAGCCCGGCTCGCAGTGCCCAACGTCTGTCTACCATCGATTTCTGCTCCCTTGCCTGCGTTGCAAATTTGGACTCCGGTAGTGTGAGTATGTTCCACTGCGGTCTCACCGCGCCCATTGCTAAACATTGCGGAGATATCCTCATGGCTTATGACGTCTTGATCAAAAACGGCTCTATCGTGGACGGCACCGGCGCGCCGGCACGCCATGGCGACGTCGCCCTGCAAGACGGCAAAGTGGTGGCACTAGGTAAGGTGGACGGCTCGGCGAAGCAGACCATTGACGCAAGCGATTGTGTTGTCGCACCGGGGTTTGTTGACCCACACACGCACTACGACGCGCAGATCTGCTGGTACGGCGCCGTGACACCTTCTTCCTGGCACGGCGTCACGAGTGTGGTGATGGGCAATTGTGGCGTTGGTATCGCGCCTTGCCTGCCTGAGGCACGTGAGATTGCGATGCGCGATCTGGTTAATGTTGAGGCCATTCCCTACGACGTGCTGGCCGAGGGCATTACGTGGGACTGGGAGACCTTCCCGCAGTATATGGCTGCGGCTGAACAACGTAAGCCATCGGTCAATCTCGGATTCCTTGCGCCACTGACGCCGTTCCGACACTACGTAATGGGCGAAGAGTCGATGGAACGTGCCGCCAACGCGGACGAAACGGCACGCATTGCCGCACTGATTGATGAGGCCATGGACGCCGGCGCGTTCGGCTTCTCCAGCACCGTGCTAAATCAGCATCTGGGTTTTCAGGGACGGCCATTAGCCTGTCGCAACGCGAGCACGGACGAACTGAAGGCTTATGCCAACGTGCTCAAGCGCAAGAACAAGGGCGCAATCGAAGTGGCGCTGACTCGGCAGGTTGGCGTGCTGGACCCGGAACAGTGTGAGGTTCTGGACTTCCTGCTTGAGGAGAGCGGCCGGCCGGTGACGTTCATCGCCCTGTTCGACCGCGAGGATCTGCCCGATGCCGTGCGCGATACGCTCCGCCGCGCGGCACCACAGATCGCCAAGGGCGCCCGTCCGCAGACGTCGCCGTTGCCGCTGACACGTGAAATCGACATGCGCAGTCCGTTCTCGTTTGCGGCCTTCCCGTCGTGGAAGCGTGTTTTTGCGGACAAGTCTCTGGAAGCGCAGCGTGCCGCTTATCTCGACCCGGCTTTCCGGGATGCGTTTCGCGAAGATCTGAAGAACCCGCTGAGCTTCATCAACTGGGAACGCATCACGATGCACGAGACGCACTCGGAGGCACTCAAACCCTTCGAAGGGCAAACGGTTGCGGAGATTGCCCGCGCTGAAGGTAAAGATCCCGTTGACGCATTACTGGATATGGCGGTCGCAGATAATCTGGCGATCGAGTTTACGATGGCGTCCTACAACAACCGCGTGGACCGCATGGCAGAATTGCTTAACGATCCCAGCATTCTGATCGGGCTCGGTGACGGTGGTGCGCATGTGGATATGTTGTGCGATTCTGGTTATCCCACCTACCTGCTCGGAACTTGGGTGCGTGAACGCGAAGTATTGTCGCTGGAACACGCTGTGCAGAGGTTGACCTCGGATCCAGCGGATCTGTTTGGCATCCAAGGTCGTGGTCGGCTGGCCGAAGGCATGGCCGCGGACGTGACGGTGTTTGACCCGGCTACGATAGGTTCCAAGAATCGAGGCGAACGTCGTTTTGACCTGCCAGGCGGTGGCAAACGCATGGTGATGCCATCAAAAGGCGTGGAATACACGTTTGTGAATGGCGAGATGACTTACACCGACGGTCAGATCGTCGGCGGCGGCGCCGGTCAGTTGTTGAAGTCCTGAACCGCACATGCTGACTGCGACACGCAGGGCGGAGATGTGAGTACACCGATAAAGCGCGCGGCAATTGTCCTTGCTCCGGGCGGGGGTCGTCACTAAGCGGTGCGGCCTCTGAGCGCCACGTTGGAAAGCGGATTGCTCTGAGCCAGCCGACCGCTGACCGACTCTGAGTGGTGCCTCGAGCCGCATTCTCAGAGACCTGGCACGCACTCGCATGCAGGAGATGACACCTTCCACGTCATCGAAGGCACGATGAGGTTTCTGGTCGATGACCAGTGGGTTGATGCGCCAACTCGGTCATTTGTTGTGGTGTCGTGGGACACTACGCGCGATTTTCACAACCGTACGGAAAAGGGCGCGCAATTTCTGTACATCAGGCAAGTTTGAGAGGAACAAACCAGCTATCGTTGCATGGTTCGAGAAGAACCCGTTCGGGACGGCTTAGCCCGCTTTGAAACGGGCGAACATCGATTCGAAGTAGGTCTCGTCGAGTGCCATATCCCGCACATCAAATGACGTGTCATGCACCATCAGCTTAACGAGATGCTCGTGCACCTGACTCAATACCTGGATGCTCACACCCGCTACCCGCATGTTGGTGACAGCGAGCCCGGTCCCACCTCGTTTCAGTACAACTTCCTGAATCATGACAACGGGCAGGTAGCGGTTGTCGAACATCAGCTGAAATCGGCGATACACACTGCCGTGAAACTCGATCAGGCGCTCGCTGAATTCATTGATTGACGCGGTCATGCGGCCAACGTGGGTAGCGCTCAAATCGAGGTTCAGATCGCAATGCTCCGGTCCCACAAAGGTCAGGCCTTCCCATTCGTTGCCCTGTTCGACGCATACCGCACCAACAATACCGACGTTCTTGCACGGGCCCAGCGCAACGCTGGATACGTTTTGCAGCAGTTTGCAGTCTTTGAGTGTCAACCGGCCGTTGTCCTGCACAACTTGTCCCAGAACAGGGCTGGAGTCTCCGCAGTGCATGACTAACAAATTACCAAGGCCAAATTGGAAGAATTCGTTGATGAGGGCTTTCTTGACCATACGTAAACCGGAAGCCTGGGAAGGTCTTGTGCTTATCGTCAACAGGCGCACGACGTTTAGCCTGCACGGTCACCGAATAAGGTACGCTTAAGCGTTATTCAGCGGCTCACAGCAGGCGGGAACTCCACAACCATGAGCGTCAGGCTTGGTGTAGATATCGGCGGAACCTTTACGGACTTCTGCGCTTTCGACGTACGCACCGGCGCGTTGCATACGCTGAAGGTGCGTTCGCGGCCAGAATCTCCGGGTGATGAAATTCTCGCAGGCCTGGTTGCGCTGGAAGAACGTTATGACGTGAAGAGCGCGGACATCAGCTACTTCACACATGGTACGACGGTTGGTATCAATACCGTCATCCAGCGCAAGGGACTGAAGCTCAGTTTGTTTACGACGGAGAACTTTGTGGATGTGCTGGAAGTTGCGCGGTTGAAGATGCCCGATCCTTACGATCTGCTGTCGGTACGACCGGCTCCGCTAATACCGCGGGACCGAGTCCTCCCCGTGCGCGAGCGCGTTTTGTCAAACGGTGAAGTTGAGCTACCCGTGGATGCGAATAGCGTGCGTGATGCTGTCGACAAGGCACTGGCTATGGGCGCCGAAGGTGTTGTGGTCGCACTCATCAACGCCTACCGCAACCCGGCTAACGAACATGCCGTCAGGGACTTGATTGCGGAACAGGCACCCGGGCTACCCGTCTTCTGCTCGGCTGATGTGTGGTCCATCATTCGCGAGTACGAGCGCACGTTGACGGCCATTATCCACGCTTACGTCCAGCCACGCGTCGCGCACTATCTGACGTCTCTTGAACAGTCGTTAGCGCGGCGAGGCGTACCGGCGCAGGCACTGATTACCAAATCAAACGGCGGTGTCATGAGCGCTGAGTTGGCGAAGCGCGACTGTGCCCAGATGATACTGTCCGGTACGGCGTCTGGCGTCATTGGAGCGAGTTATGTCGCGCGCCTCGCCGGGATCCATCATTGTCTTAGCCTTGATATCGGGGGCACCAGTGCCGACGTTGCATTCATCGAGCATGGTGAACCTCGCTATGGCGTAGGGGAACTGATAGGCGAGTTTCCGATCTACGTGCCTACCGTGGCGGTCACGTCTATCGGCGCTGGTGGCGGCTCGATCGCCTGGTTGGACGAATTTGGCGTTCTGCAGGTTGGGCCTCAGAGCGCTGGCGCCAACCCCGGGCCCGCGTGTTATGGCCGTGGTGGTGTGGACGCCACGATTACGGACGCGATGGCCGTATTGGGTATCGTCGGCCAGGCGTCGCTTGGGTATCAATCGATCGAGGTTGAGTTGGAGCGGGCTCGTGCAGTTGTAGGGGCATTGGCCGAACGGCTCGACATGACTGAGCCGCAAACGGCCCAGGCTATCATCGATATTGCCGTGTCCGAAATGTACCTGCAGGTGAGCAAGCTGGCGTCGAGGTACGGTATCGATGTGCGGGAGTTTTCTCTGCTTGCGTTTGGCGGCGCCGGACCCATGCTTGGTGGTCTTCTGGCGGCTGAGCTCGGTGTAGGGGAAGTTATGGTGCCTGCCACGCCCGGTGTACTGAGTGCGCTTGGTGGATTGGTCGCAAACATCAAGAACGACCTCATTGCAACAGTGTTCCTGGATGTGCATGCGGACAACCTGAAAATCCTCGCTGCATCCGCCCGCAAACTTGAGGTTGACGCCGTTCGCTGGCTAAGGGAAGACCAGGCTTATGACGGTGATTTTGAATTGCATTACTCCGCTGATATGCGTTACCGCGGACAATCATTCGAAGTCGAAACGCCACTCGAATTGTCCTGGCTGGAAGCGCAGGACGTTGCCGCCATCAGCGCGCGCTTTCATCAAGAACATGAGCGTGTCTACGAGCATGCGGATCACACAGCGGACGTACAGGTTATCAACCTGCGTCTGGTCATCGCGGCCGAGAGCAGCAAACCGGCATTCGCCGAGGTTGAGGCGTTCGCCGAGCCCGCGCACCCTTCACGACAGGTCGAGGTATACATACGCGAGCAGGTCCAGGAGGTGGGGATTTACGACCGTGCAGAACTGACGCCGGGTCACTTCTTCATGGGCCCCGCAATTGTCTCCCAGGAGGACAGCACAACCTGGGTGCCTGATGACTCGATGGTGCGAGTGGACGGATTTGGGAACTTGCGCATCACGCCTGCCGTAGTGACTGCGGAGGCGCGACGGGAGGCCTCATGAGCATTGATACGGTCACGCTGCGTGTGCTGGCAAACCATTGTGCCGCGGCCAGCGAAAGCATGGCCAATACATTGGTCAGGACGGCCCACTCCACTTTTGTCAAGGAGACTGAAGATTTCACGACTGGTCTCGCGACGCCTGAAGGGGCGACCTTTGCATCACCCGTCACGCTCGGGGCGACATGGTTTGTAGGCCTCGACTACGGTCCGGTACTTCCGCTCATCGATACTTACGAGCCGGGTGATATCTGCATCACGAACGATCCGTACAGCGGGTTTGTATGTACACATTCTCCCGATGTGCACCTGTGGATGCCCATCTTCGACGAAGGTGAAATTGTCTGTTTTGCCGTGGGCCATGTGCACAACACCGACATCGGCGGCGCGGTGCCGGCCAGCCTCTCGCGAGCGAATGTGGAGGTGCACCAGGAAGGCATTCGTATTCCACCACGCAAGCTGTTCCGACGTGGAGAACTGGATCAGTCACTGCTGGACTTGATGCTGCTGAACGTGCGCATGCCAGAGCAGAACTGGGGTGACTTGAAGGCGCAGATCGCAGCGATGCGTACAGGTGGGCGTAAGGTTCACGACATGATCGCGCGGTTTGGGCGCGAGACGTTCGTGAAAGGCTCGCGGGCGCTACTGGACCACGCGGAACATCAGGCGCGCACCCTGATCGAGCGCATACCGGACGGCGAGTACTTTTTTGCCGATTACATGGATGAAGATTCGGTTGACGGCAAACCGTGTCGAATCGCCGTCAATATGCAGGTGTCCGGCGATGAGATCGTGTTCGACTTCTCCGAAAGCGATCCGCAGGTGCGCGCGTCGCTGAATATTCCAACTGGCGGAAATCCGCGCCATGTACTGCTGATGATCCCGTATATCTACGCGATGTACGCAATGGATTCGTCCGTGTTCTTGAACAGTGGTCTGTTGCGACCGGCACGTGCTGTCATTCCGAGCGGTTCAATCGTCAACGCCGAGTACCCGGCTGCCGTTGGCATGCGTAGTCTTGGCGCCATTCGACTGCAGTCTTGTGTGTTAGGCGCATTCGCGAGTGCGTTACCTGACCTGATCCCAGCTGCCGTCGGGGATGGCGGGCCCCTCATCAACGTGCGGACATCGGACCCCGTTACCGGGCGGCGAATTATGGCCAACCTCGATCCGATAACCGGTGGCGGCGGTGCCGTCGCGCATCGAGATGGGACGGAGGCATCTGGCGGTCATAAAGGTTTTTTCAAGAATACGCCGGTTGAAATCAACGAGGCCGAGGTACCTGTCAAGATTCTGAAATACGGCCTTGCGCCTGACTCGGCAGGGGCAGGTCGCTGGCGTGGTGGAACCGGGACGACACTCAAATTTCAGGTTATGTCACCCAATAGTGTTGTCACAGCGCGCAATCGCGACCGCAGCCGTTTTACGCCGTTTGGTGTTCAGGGCGGATACGCCGGCAAACCATCATCTTTCAAACTTAATCCCGGCAGTAATCACGAACAGGACCTGGGTAACACCGACGTAGTGGCTGCGGACCCTGGTGATGTCATAGAGATCACTTCCGCCGGCGCTGGTGGCTGGGGAGCCCCCACCGAGCGGGAGGCGGAGCGGGTGCTTCAGGATGTGGCTCGTGGCTTGGTCTCCGTAAAAGGTGCGCGTGACGACTACGGCGTAGTAATTGCGACGGGTGTGGTTGACCATGCGGCGACCGAGTCTTTGCGTGCGCAGATGACTGTGGACACGCAAACATCGGCAGGAGGCTTTGGTTTTAATGCCGAGCGAGTGCAGTTCGAGCGGATATGGACGCGCGAAAACTACGCAACGCTGATGCGAAGGTTGTACGCCTTACCCACGGACTGGCGGTTTTTTATCAAGCATCGTGTGTTTGATGCGCTCGCCCGCGCATCGACACTGAGTGAGATGGAAGTGGATTCAGCGTGTGACCGTGTTATCGGCGAATACCCTGAACTTGCGGCACACCACGCGAGTCATCAAGCGTAAGCACGAACCGCTGTTCAGTCTTCCTCGGACAGCTCCGGCAACATGAATGGCGTGGCGGCGGTGACGTCACACATATAGATGATGCCGCCATGCGGTTCGTCGATGTGGGCTTCGTGGAAAACAAACTCGAAGGCGTCGTCCGCTTCCTTTTCACCTACGATGAAACTGAAGACTTCTTTTTCAGACTGATCACCGATGCCTCGCTCGCGTAAGGGCGTATGACGGCCCACGCCGCGTGCGTTGTGAATGTTGGATGCTTCCACACCATACCGTTCACGCAGGGCTTTGAGTGTTTCAAGACCAAGACCTTTGGAGATGACGCAGGTGATCAGTTTGCGATCCGTAAGCACGTCATTCGCCATGAATATGGCCTTCCCGTTCCAGCTTCTGCAGCACTTCTCTGGGTATATAGGTGGCGGCCTTCTCCAGCGGCGTGACGTAAATCATCCCGCGCCCAGGTGTGTCGAGCTCACCCGCAATGTATAACGCTTCAAACACTCGATCGGCCTGGTCGGTCGCGACGACAACGCTTATTACGGTCTTTTCGACTTCGACTGCCAGGCCAAAAATACCGAGACGCTCACGTACTCCGGTGCCGCGCGCATAATTGATCGTGGCACCCTGAGCTCCAGCTGCCTGCGCCGCCTCGACGATGACATCACCAAACCCACGCTGGACGATACAAGTGATGAGACTGACGTCTGTCAGGACCGTAATGGCTTTATTCTGTTCTCTACTCATCGCTCGTTCTCAATCGCTTTCCCTACCCGCAATGAACCTGTCTGCCTCTGCGTGCCTGCGGGCAGTCTTCCATTGAATCCATAAACCGGTAGACAACACTGCCAGGATCGGGCCGATAGAGGCCATCGCCAGGATGCCGAAGCCATCCACCGCACCAACTGCGTTGCCAAATCCCAGACCCATGGCAAGCACAAGAGGTACCGTGACCGGGCCTGTTGTGACGCCTGCGCTGTCCCATGCGACGTTCACGAACGCTTCGCTGGAAATCGCTGTCAGCACCGCGGCAGCAATGTAACCCGGAACAACGAGCCACACGATCGGAATATCAAAAACGATCTTCAAAACGCCTGTTGCGATGCCGAACGCTACGCCGATGGCCACTGCGTACATCAACACGTCCTTCCGGAAAGAACCGTTCGTCAGCGTTTCCACGGTCAGGCCAAGCGCATTCAGGGCTGGCTCGGCCAGCGTCGCGCCGAATCCGAGGATCCAGGCAAACAGCAATGCAATCGCGATGCCTAGTCCAACGTTGTACAGCGGGGAATCCTCTACATCACTGATCGTGGTGAAAGCGGCTGGCACAAGCCCACCGGATTGTCCGCCCAGCAGGGACAATCCGTAAGAAAGGCCCAGGTTGAAAACGATCATGCCAATTACCGCGAGAGCGATTCCGTAGGCGATCTCGCCTGGGTGGGACATGTTCTCGCGCAACAGGAACTTCAAGACGACCAACAAGAAGATCACGAGCGGAACGATCGCGCGCAGGCCGCCGATGATTTCAACGCCAGGCGTGGTTTCGTACCAGGGTGCTTCCGCGGTTGTCGCTGGCGTCAACGTCGCGATGGTTCCCAGAGGTACGGTTTCCGCCACATATAACGACAGGGCCAGCACCGCGATAATCGGAAACAGCGATGCCAGCGTGACAATACCAAACCCGGAAAGTGAGTTGTTCTGCTTGCCTGCGGAAGCGGCGATGCCGATCCCGAGTGACAAAACCAGTGGCACCGTTACCGGACCGGTCGTTACGGCACCACAATCCCATGCGAGTCCGAGTATTTCGTTTAGTTCGGGACGCGAAGCGATGTACAGCGTCAGCCCGATGGTAGGAACCAGCGAGGCGAAGATAAGTGGCTTCAGGCTCCATGAATACAGGAAACGCATGGTTCCCAATACTGCTGCGAGCCCCACCCCTAGACCAACCAGGGCAACGAGTTCCTCAGCCCAGAAGTTCAGTAGCGTATACAGATACGGCGCCTGTTCGATCGTGACAATCGCTCCTGCTGCCTTGAGAGCACCGATCGCCGGTTCTGCAAAGGTGACACCGACGCCCAGCAGCAACGCGATCAACAAAACGACCGGGAGCGGTGACTTCTGCGGTAGCGTCGAGCCGATCGTCTCGCCGAAAGGCATCAGACCAACCTTCAAGCCCTCCATGAACAGCATCAGGCCAAAGATGACGCAGACGAGACCGGCTGTGATGGTCCAGGCATCATCAAGATCCTGGCGCAGGATCAGTAACTGAAATAATACGAGATAGGCGGCGAGCGGCAGCACCGCGCGCGCCTGCTCCACAAACCGTGCGCTGACGTAGGGCTCGATTAGCTTGTAGATTTCGCCGGAGCCCAACTGCAATCGAGCGCGTGTCGCAGCACCTTCGTCTGCTTCGACGAGTGCGTTGAACGGCACCCGCCTCTGGTTGAGCGCAACTTCCCTGACAAACGTCCCAAACCTGACCGATCGAGTCATCTATGGCGCCTTCCCTAATCTTGATCACGGATGTCGCGAATGCCCGCGTCCCACTCTCGCATGAGCGCGAGCGCATTGTTACTGACCATCAGGTCGCAAAATAGTGTGCGTTCCAATGCGTGGGCGTCTTCTACAGGTGTTGTCCCTTGCGTGTGCACCAATCGCTTGATGTGCGCCAACGCCGCCGGGCTTTTCGCCGCCAGCCGTTTTGCGATGACTCTGGCTGCGTCCAGCACAGGTCCGTCCGTGCAACTGAGCGCGACGCCATACTCGACTGCCTGCGAAGGGCTCATCGTGCGGCCTAGCAACATGTATTGCATCGCGCGGGAGGCACCAATCAGCTTCGTGAGGCGTTGAGTTCCTCCCGCGCCGGGCAGAATGCCCAAATTGACCTCTGGCAGCCCGAGACTGTACTCGCCGGATTGCACCACACGGATATCGCAGGCCAGCGCCAGTTCAAAGCCACCGCCCATCGCGTGGCCATTGATGGCGGCGATGTAAGGTTTTGGTGCGCTTTCTATGGCGTCCAATAATTCGTGGATTGGTGAACGCGGGACCGGGCGGTCTGGCGTAAACACCATGCCCTTGGCAGCCAGTTTTTCGCCACGCTGCACCAGTACGCTGACGTCGTAGTGCCGTACGAACACGTCCGCTTGCCCGCCTGTAATGATAATGGCGGAAGCGGCTTCGTTGTCGTTCAACTCGTGCACCACAGTGTGCAGCTGTTGCTCCATCGCGTCGTCCATCAAACCCTGATTAGGGTTTGACAATGTAACAATCGCGATGCCGTCCTCTATGACAGTAGATACGGTTCCCACTCTCATGAGGCTCCTCCTAAATGGCAGTCATGCCGCCATCCACCACCAGCTCCGCGCCGGTTACATAGCGGGCTTCATCTGATGCCAGGAACAAGATGCAGTTGGCTACGTCCTGCGCTTCGCCCAGGTGGCCAAGTGGTGTCAGTTGTTTGCGTAGCTCGCGCGCCTGGTCCGGATTGGCGCCGCCAAGCTTGAACACATCGTTACCCATCTGTGTCTCGATGACCCCCGGGTGCACAGAGTTGCAGCGAATTCGATAGCCGGAGCGCCCACAGTGTACAGCGACCGACTTGGTCAGTTGTCGAACCGCGCCTTTGCTGGCGCCATATGCAAACAGCTGCGGTGTACCGATCAAGCCAGCGACCGAGGAGAGATTGATAATTGAGCCGCCGCGCTGCTTCATGGTTTCGACTGCGAACCGACAGCCTAGATAAACACCCTCCACATTGACCTGCTGTACGCCGCGCCAGTGCTCAAGGTCGGTATCTTCCACACCTTGCGAGCCGGCCAGCGCGAGGATCCCGGCGTTGTTTACCTGGATATCCAGCTGCCCAAACGCGGCGTGCACCTCGGACATCACGGTCTGCCATTGCAACTCATCGCGTACGTCTTGGGCAGCACTTGCCGCGCCGTCACCCAGCGCTTCTGCAGTCGCCTGCGCGGCTGACGCATCAATGTCCGTGACAAAGACCTTGGCGCCTTCCTCATGCAAACGCGTTGCAGTGGCTCTTCCAATACCTGTGCCTGCGCCTGTTACCAACGCAACCTTGCCAGCGACTCTACTCATGCAACAGTCCTCAACCGTGTGTGTGGCGCTACCTCGCGTCGCGAACCTCCGCAAGATAGCGAAATAGAAGACGCGCCGAACGTGGTGGCTTGCTGCGCTCGCGTTCTTTCTGCGCGTTGCGAACCAATTGCCTGATATGTTGCACATCGGCCTCGCGAAACTGATCCAGTATTCGCGTCAATAACTGGTTGTCGCCAGCAATCAGCTGATCGCGCCACGTTTCCAGTTCTTTGAACGCGCGCGTGTTCACATCGTGCGCGTGTTGCAGCGTATCCAATGTGGCGGCAAGTGCCTCCGGTTCATTAGCCGCAATCAACTTCGTCAAGAAACGCAGTTGTCGTTGCAACGCGTTCTTGCGCAAACTTCTCGCCTGCTCGGCGGCAACACGCACATCATCTGGAAGTGTCAACTCAGAAAAATGTTTTGCGGATAGCTCGACCACACGTCTTGCCAATGTGTGGTATCCGTCGAATTCGCGCTTACGCGCCGATTTGCTCTTTTCCTCGGTTTCGTTCGTATCGTCACGCTCTCGATGGTCACGCATCGTATTGATCTTCCAGCCACTGGAGCATGACGTCAGCGGCCTCATGATTATTCCCTTCCAACATGACCATATGGCCATTGCCCTCCAGACCAACATCCGCAAGCGCCACGTAGTAGTGCGGCACACCAGCCTGAGTCAGGAACGCACTGGTGCAATGATCGTAAGACGCGTGGTAGGAGGCTTCGGCGACGAGGATCAGTATCGGTATACCGGCGAGGCTTGTAAGTTTCCGCGCGGGTTCCTGCTGCAGGAAACCACGCACGAGTTCCGGGTTGTCTGGCATTTCCGACAGCGTTGGTTGAAGTTCACAAGCCGTGTCGATTGGTGGGTCAAAGGTCAGCGGCTGGCGCGTGATGCCGTACGGCCGCGATAACTCCTCGGCGTACCGGTAAAAGTCCTCACCACCCTGGAATTCCACCTCAAAAAATGGCGGGCCGTTGGGCTCGAGTGCGATGATGCCACGCACCAGTTCCGGCCGCGCGTCGCCCAGCAACCACCCGAACGGACCAGATTGTGAGTGGGTCAGTAAAATCGCCGGCCCAATGCGATCCAGCAAGGCAACACCCGCGTTTCGGGTCAGGCGTTCTATCTCGTCCCGGTCCTTTAACATGGGTACCTGTGATGCGAAAAAATTATCGAAGCTGGCGTCGCCACGACACCCGGACCCAGGCCATTGCGTGTGGTGTCGGGCTTGTGGCCAGGCAGCTGAAGCGGCGGGTGCGGTAAACATGCGCTCGACCCGCACTGCGTCGTAACGCATCAGGTCGGCGCGGTTAACGACGTCTACAGCGTGACCGGAACGCCCCCGTTCTGGCTGTTCGAATACATACACCGTGTAGCCTGCGCGGAGGAAATCATGTAGCCAACCACGCCGCCCGTCCGGCGTGGACGTGAAATTGGTTCCAGTCTGTACGCCGCCATGGAACATCACAACAGGGTAAGGCTGCGTGCAGGTCTCCGGCTCGTAGTTTTCTACGTACGCTGCGCCTTCCAACTGCACGCCGTGTTCATCTTCGACGTACTCGCCACCTACAAAAAACCATGTCTGTGCCGCTAGTTTGATCGTCTCTGAATCGGTTGGGTGTAGGTCTGCCATCTCGCCCCTAACGTAACGCGGCGCCAAGAATGTCCCTGGCAATGACGTGTTTTTGCACCTCGCTTGGGCCTTCGCCGATGCGGCGAATACGCATCTCCCGGAACCAGCGCTCAAGTGGTAGATCCTTGGCCACGCCAAGGCCACCGTGGATCTGCATACAGCGGTCAACAACTTTGAACGACAGCTCCGCGCATTGCAGTTTTGCAATCGCCGACTCAGTTCGGAACGGCTCGCCTCGATCGGCGCGCGCAGCCGCATCCAATACCAGCCATCGCATTGAGCGGATGTCGATCTCGTTTTCTACCAGCATCCATTGTATGCCTTGTCGACTCGATAACGGCGCACCAAAGGTCTCACGCATCGGTGCGTATTCAACTGCCATTTCGTGTGCTTTTATGGCAACACCCACACATTCTGCCGCGTAGGGAATGCGCTGTCTGGAAAGCCGGTCATTGGCGATCGCAAACCCGCCACCCTCTTGGCCCAGAATGTTCTCGTGCGGCACGCGCAGGTTGTCGAGATGAATTTCCGTCGCGTATTTGGCAGACCGCAGAGTGTGTACCACACGTGCAACCTTAAAGCCTTCCCAGGCGGTTTCGACAATAAAACAGGTCACACCGGAACGCCCCGGCCCGCCGGTACGCGCGAACACTAATCCGTAATCAGCGCGGTCCGCGCCGCTAATCCAGAGCTTGGAGCCATTGATCACCCACTCATCACCCTCGCGCACCGCTCGGGTCTGAATTGCGCGCGCCGGGTCGCTGCCGCCTGATGGCTCGGACAACCCGAAGAAGGTTTTGAGTTCGCCCCGCAACATCGGGTAAAGGTACTTGTCTTTCTGCGCATCTGTCGCTTCGAACATCTGCGCCTGGCGCGCACCACCAAACACGCCGTAACACGGCACATACAATCCCGCGCGGTGCTGCGTTGCTTCAAGGGCGATCAGCGTGCGTGTCACAACATCGATATCCGGGCCGCCGTATTCGGGTGGCGTGTCCAGACCGTAGAGCCCCATCTCTTTGGTCAACGCGACCAGGCGAGCGCTCTCTTCAGCTGGTAATTCGTCGGCGTCCGGATCCAGGTCCGCCTCCAGCGGAACGATTTCTTCGCGCACGAAACGGCGCACCATATCAACGATGATTCTTTGTTCGTCTGTGAGGGCTAGGTCCACAACGGTATTTCCTTCTGGGGGCTCAGGCTGGGCGAAGCCGACCGAGGCGATCGGGATCGTCGTCGTTACCGGGTGGTAGCGTCGCGTGATCATGCCAGTAGGCCTGTAAGAGCTCTGTGTAACGTGTGCGGTAGGCCATCGTAGATTCGATACGAAAACATGTTGCACCGTGCGGTGGCTCCGCCAGGGCCGCACGCAGCATTTCACGCAATCCGAACCGTGTACGGGCATTGGCACAACCGATCTGCACAATGTCCCCGTCGTCGTTACCGAGTTGGAATACGCCGAGGTGGCCAGCAAGCCCGTCTACCTCCAGCGCAGTTAACGGACGCCAGCTTTTAGTCATGCGAACCGCCATCTCAACAACCCTTGAACTCGGCCTGACGCTTTTCCAGACGCGCGCGCATACCTTCCTTGGCGTCTTCACTCGCGCGTGCAGCATTAACCAGCTCATCGATATCCGCGTGCGGAATATGCTCGCGGAATTCGGTCTGGCGGTTCAGCAACGCCTTCATTGCGCGCAGTGACAGCGGCGCGTTGCGCGCGAGACGGTCGATCACGCTATTGGCGACCTGCTCGAGCGCGTCAGGGTCAGCAACGTGGCTTATCAAACCCAGCTCGTGAAAACGCGAGGCTGGCAACGGATCACCAAGTAATAGTATTTCGCGGGTGGCGACCGGACCTGCTACATCCATTAGCTTCTTCGCGAGACCCCACGTTGGCGCCAGGCCTATCTGTGCTAACGACATGCCAAAACGTGCGGTTCGCGACGCGACAACAAGGTCACAATGCAGCGCAAGTTCGTTGCCGCCCGCTATGGCATCACCATGCACAACGGCGACAAACGGCAGTGGGTGTGCCTCCATGGCATGCAATACCGGTTCAATGGGACTGATTCCTTTGGCCGGCGCCTGGCGACCTCGTTCGGCCAGGTCCATGCCGGCGCAAAATGACGGCCCCTCCGCACGCAGTACCACCACGCGGTCCGCGGCCTCAGGTGGTGTCGCAAAACACGCCTGAAGCTCTTCTAACATGAGCGAATCGATGGCGTTGCGTTTTTCTCCGCGAGTGAGCGTTACGGTTTTGACCGGCCCGGCCTGTTCGACGCGAATTCGTTGCATGGATTGGCGATCTCTCTTTCAAAGTTGTGCGGCCAGCCGCTTCAGCTCCTTACGCAGAAGCTTTCCGGTAGGTGTTAGCGGTAGCGCGTCCTGGAAGGTTATGACATCCGGAATCTTGTAGCCGGACAAGAACTCTTTGCAGTGCTGCAATATACGGTCTGCGTCTAGCTCGGTCTCCTCACGGACCGTGACAAAAGCAACAATCCGCTCGCCGCGGATTGGATCAGGGCTGCCGGTCACACCCACCATACCGATGCCCTGGAGTTGTTGGATGACCTGCTCTACTTCGGCCGGAGAGACGTTGATCCCGGAGCGTTTGATCATTTCGTGGCTCCGGCCTACAAATGACACTTCGTCGTCGCTATTCATGCGCACCAGGTCGCCGGTCACAAAATAGCCGTCCTCGGTAAAAGACTTGGCGTTATTCTCGACTGAGATGCCCACGTAACCCGGCGTAATGTAGCCGCTCACCTCCAGAACGCCCACCTGTCCGTGTTCGCACAACTCGAAACTCTCCTGATCGCGTACACGCGCTCGCACACCTGGCAACAAAGTGCCCTGGCATCCGGACCGTTTGTTCAGCCCCCAGGTGCTGGGGGACACCGCGCAGTTTCCGTATGTCTCTGTACTTCCGTACACATTACAAATCTGTCTCGCGCCGAGTGCATTAGCCGCGCGCTGAACGTCTTCGGGAGTCCCGATCGTCAACCCTGTGCGCAGGCTTACCGTGCGTTCCGCCGTAAACGCGGAATGACCAAGCAATGCGTCGGTAATTGCGGGCAAGGTGTAGATGGCCGTGCACTGATGTTTCTCGATGAGGTCCAGTGCGTAGCCAGCGTCAAACTGTTGCTGCACGACCAGTGTTGCGCCGTGCGTCAACGTGGCGGGTAACGCGTTAACCGCACCATATGACCAGAACAATGGGACAGGGATGAAAACCCGGTCCTCGGGTCCAAGTGCCATGCGATCGCCGATATTGCCTCCGTTTTCAATCGCTGCGTAATTCAACATCGGTACCGCTTTGGGGTGAGCGCTGGATCCAGATGTGTACAGTTGAAACGCGATGCCCGTAGCGCGGCAGGGTGCATTTCCGCCAGTGCCGTTGTCTGCCGGCTGAGTCCAGTCCTCGTAGCGCTCTGCCCCGTCCGCTGCGTCACCAATGGCTACAACTTTGCGGAGCGAGGGGCATACAGGGCGCAAGAGCGACACCGCATCAGCGGCAAAAGCCCGCTCACCCACCCTTGCGCGCGCGAACAGGACCTCAATCCGGGCATCGTCGACCAGAAAAGCAATTTCTCTGGGCGTAGACCAGGTGCTGATGGGCACGACGGTTGCGCCCAGCCCATTGGCCGCAAAGAACACCTGCAACCACTCGAATTGATTAGGCGCCAACAGTCCAACCTTGGTGCCTTCGCCAATGCCCATCTCGGCCATACGGTGGAATGCGCTGACGACGGCGTCACGCAGTGATGCGTACGTGAAGTATTGCTCACCTGCGATCAGTGCTGTGACATCCTGATGCCTCTCTGCTTGTTCGCACAGCAACTCGAAGAATGTTCTTGCACGCGGTTTTTGCCTGAGCTCGATCATCGGGCGGTTCCACTTCGATGCCCCAATGCCTCCAAGGCAGGGCACCAACTTTTATGACAAGGCGCTGACGACCATCATGACAAACGGCGAGATCGACTACCAGCATGGCTTCCGTCTATGTATGGTGCGCTTTTTGCCAGCATCCGTCCGACTTCAGCAATGCAATTACATGTCACTGAACACGCCCGACACATCACCCAAATCACGATAGACAATCAATCAAAACGCAACGCGATGTCGCGTGACATGATGCGCGAACTGGGCGCCCTGTGGGACGAGCTGGACTGCTCCGATTGTCGCGTGGTGGTTGTAACTGGCGCAGGTGATAAGGGTTTCTGCGCAGGCGCGGATATTGGAGGGGATCTGAGCGCCAGCGAGGAGACGGCCGCGACGGTGAACAACGCGCTGCTGAAAACCCGGGTATTCACCAAGCCTGTCATTGCGGCGGTGAACGGGGATTGCGCTGGAGGCGGCGTTGAGTTGCTGCTAAGCACGGACATACGTTTTGCCGCTTCGCACGCGCGGTTCGGCCTACCCGAGGTGCGTTACGCCATTTACCCGTTTGGTGGTGCGACCGTGAAACTCGTACAACAAATTGGCTACGTGCACGCGATGGATCTCATCCTTAGTGGCCGATTGATTGACGCCAACGCGGCCCGTGAACTGCAGCTGGTGAACGAGGTTGTTGAGACTGACCAGGTGTTAGCGCGGGCGCTGGAGCGGGCAGAGCAGATTGCCGCGAACAGCCCAGCCGCTGTACAGGCGGTCAAACAACAAATCAGTGCCGCGATTGCGGAGCACGCGCTCAGTCGGGAAGCGTTGGAACAGCAGCTGGGTGATCGCGTACGTGCCAGCGCTGATTTCGCGGAAGGCGTCAGTGCATTCATGGAGAAGCGGGCACCCAATTACGGATGAGGCTGTCTGCGACGTAATAAGAGTGGCGCGGCGCTAATTCGGTGGCACCGTTCGCTTCAAAAACTCAATCACGGCATCCGAGAAAATGTCGTTTCGGTCGCCAGCCACCATGTGTGCAGCGTTTTGTACATTGACGTACTCCGCATGCGGACACTGTTGCAGGAAGCTTTGTGCGCCTTCTTCGGTCAGCACATCGGACAAGCCCCCGCGTACCAACAATGTCGGCAGTGTCAGGTTGTCCGCTGCCGCGGACAGGCGATCGATGTAGTGTGACATGCGGCGCGTGTTGCGACGCGCGGGGTCCCAATGCCAGTGATATTTGCCGTCATCGCCCAGGCGGACGTTCTTGGCCAACCCATCGAGTTTGCGCGGCCGTTTCCGATGGGGTTGGTAGTTTGAGATGGCCTCGGCTACCTCCTCCAATGAATCGAACCCCTCCGGTTTCTGATTCATGAACTCCTGAATCTTGCGCGTTCCGGACGGCTCGAGGCGTGGCGCCATGTCGACCAGCACCAGCGCGGCAGCGTCGATGTGTTGTTCGCCAATAGCGACGAGGCTGGTCCCGCCGCCCATGGACGCGCCGACCAGGATCGGCCGCTTACCAAAACTGTCCACAACCGCTTTGAGATCCGCCACCATGAACTCGACGCCATACTCGTCAGCGGGTGCCCAACTGGAATCGCTGTGCCCGCGGGCATCAATGGCCAACACATGGTAGCCGGCTTGTCCCAATGTTTCGCCAGCGCCCTTCCACGCGTGCCGAGTCTGTCCGCCACCGTGTTGCAGCACCACCAGTTGGCCGTCGGGGTCACCAAATGAATCGCCTGCGATGATCACATCACCCTGGCCTTGCCAACGATGTTCGGGTTCAGGTGTGCCTGGCAGTCTCTTGCCTGCGCTCATAATGCGTTCTCTAAAGTGTTGATTAGGTGGTGTTCATCAGGAGGATGGGGTGGCGCTCAAAGTTGGTTGCGGATGCCCAGGTCCTCAGGATAAGGGTGCAGATAATATTGCAGGCTGACGAATTCATTGGGTTGGCGCGCAAAGTGGTAACGCAAAAAACGGATCGGGACGACCAACGGAATTTTGCCCAAGCGATATTCGTCAACCATGTCGTTCAGGGTCTTTCGGTCAGCCGATTCCAACGTCCGGCTCAAGAAACCCAACAGGTGCTGCAATACGTTCGCGTGCCGCTTGCGTGTCGCCCGTTGGCGCATGCTCTGCATCACATGGCCAATGTATGCCTGACACAGTTCATGCAAATTAGCGGCGCCTGCCTCGGCAACCATGCGCCCGAGTTGCCGATAGCCAACTTCTGAGTGCGACAGAATCAGATACTTGTGGCGCGTATGAAAATCTACCAGCCCGCCAGGTGTCAGGCCCTCGCCCGCAAACCGCTGCCAGCGGTGCAAGGTGAACACGCGTTCAACAAAGCTCTCGCGAATGGCCATGTCGTTCAGACGCCCGTCTTCTTCGCACGGCAGTAATGGATTCAACTCCATGAAACGGTGTGCAAACCGACCGCTACCATTGCTGAGCGGCATGCCGCCCTCGGTATAGATCTTGACGCGTTCCATCCCGCAACTCGGGGAACCTTTCTTGAATACGTAGCCCGCAAGCTGCCGCCCCTTGGCGTGTACCGCGTGCGCATACGCATCAAGTTTGTCGGTGACATCCAGTGTGGGATCTTTTACACCGATGACCCTCACCCGCCCCTCATTCATCGACAGTCGAATGGGCGCGCGCGGTATGCCAAGACCAATGGCCACCTCGGGGCATTCCGGAACGTAATCTACGAACTCGCCCAGTTTTGACCGGACGAACTTGTCCAGCTTGTGGCCGCCATCAAATCGGACCTCCTGACCCAACAGGCAACTACTGACGCCGACCAGCGGGCGACTTGTTGTGCTCTGTGCGCTTATTGCTGCCATTGTTTCCCAGAAAGTCTAAGTTGCTTGCAAAGCGGTTTGCCGTACGCGATCGGCCGAGAGCGGCAGCCGCGTGATCCGTAAGCCTGTCGCGTCTCTTACAGCGTTGGCAATCGCGGCGCCGGTCGGCCCGCTGGATGCCTCGCCGACGCCCACTGATGGAGTTGCCTGATTATCCAGCAATACCACCTTGATCTCCGGAACCTCCGGGAACCGCAGGATGGGGTAGGTATCCCAGTCGTGACTCAAGATACCCGACTCGTCAAATCTTACCTGCTCGTGCAACGTCCAACTCGCCGCCTGCAAGGCGCCACCTTCCAGTTGCGCTTTGACGCCGTCAGGATCGACTACCGCGCCAGCATCCGCTGCGATGACGAGCTTCAATAGCGAGATTACGCCGTCGTCCGCAACACTCACCTTTGCAGCCACGGCGCAGCGCGCCTGCGCGTTTTTATATTGCGCGGACCCGAGCCCGCAGCCAACGCTCGCACCGTCGATAGGACCATGTCCCTGGTGACGACCGGTCCAGTCGATGGCCGCGGCCGCGGCGCTCAATACCGCTACCATCCGCGTATCATCCAAGTGACGTGCGCGAAAATCCAGCGGATCCGCATCTGCGAGGTGCGCCAGTTCGTCCATCGCAGACTCGATCGCCAATACGTTGCAGAAAGCGCCCAATGTACGCATCGCAGATACACGCAACGGCAGACCGTGAAGCAGGTGCTTCGCGACGCGTACGTCTGCGAAGGTGTAGGTGGGATCCGCGTTGCGGTGAATGCCGGCATGGCGACCAAGATTGGGCTCCGCCACAAACGCCGGCGCCGGTGCGGCCAGGTAGTGCGCGCTCAGGAAGCGCGAGGCCCCGCCAACACCAAGTCCTGGACGCGGTCGCGCGACATGGGTGTCGCTATAACTGTCGTGTTCCCACAGCGCAACCGCACCGTCATCGGTGAGGTTGGCGCGAAGACGCACCGCCATTGCGCTTGCGTAGGGCTCAAAGCAGTGCTCGTTGGCGCGTGTCCACTTCAACAACACGCGCTGCTCAGGAATAGCGCGCGCGATCAGCGCAGCGTCAAACGCAGCGTCGTCAGCCCCATTGTGCCCATAGCAGCCGGAGCCGGGTGCATGTGTGACGTGAACGTGTTGGGTTTCCAGCCCCAGTGCTTCGGCAATGGCTGCTCGTGAAGGGTACACGCCTTGTGTGTGGCTGATGATCTCCACGCTGGGGGTGCCTTCGGCGCCAGCACTCCACGTTGCCATCGCCGCGGATGGCCCGATCGAGCCATGCATCTGGTACGGGCGTGTGATGGTGATGTCCACGTCGTATTCGTCTGCGCGGGCTGCCGTGGCCTCCGCGCTGTCGGGCGTCGGTACACCAGCCACGACTGCCAGGCTGGTGCGCGGGTAATCTTGCAGCCGCGCAACCACGTCTTCGTTGGGAAGTGGCACGGATGTGTGCCAGGGTAGAGTGGTTGCCAGTCGCTCCGCCGCGCGAATAACGGCCCATTCGTCATGGCCTGCCAGTGCGACAAAGCTACCGTCAACAACCACATGCAGCGGTGTCAGTGACGCGCTGAGTGCGTCGATGTCGAGTTCGCCAAGTCTTGCGCGTGGATCACACGGGCGTACCACCCGGGCGTGTAGATCACACTCGAGATCTTGAACAAACTGGTGGACGCCGTTGAAAAGTACAGCCTCGGCTTCGCGTACCGCGGCCGTTATGTTACCTGACAGTGCGCGGTCGACATCAGTCAAAGCCGGCCCGGTAATCTGCATGGCTGCGACCTCATCATCCCAGAGTTCCCACAACGCAACCTGCGCACCCTCAAGCGGCCCTGCAAATTCGCCGTTGCCGGTGTAGCGCACTTCGGCGACTGCTGCATTGAGTCTGCGTGCGGCGCGTGCCTGCGAAACCTCCAGCAAGGCGCGGCAGGCAAGGCGCAGGGCCACGCCAGACTGCTCGATCGAGTTGCTGCCAGCGGTGTAACCCTCGTCAGGCGAATAGTGTGTGGAAGCTGGGCGGCTGACGACCCGCTTGGGATCCAATGCCAACTCCGCGCAGACGATCCCGCGCAGGGCGCGACCAATACGCTGGCCAATTTCGACCTTTCCGCTGGTGACGACGACATGCTGCTCCGCGGGGTCAATGTTCAACCACTGACCGATGCAACTGGCCTTGCGCAGGCTGGCGACGCTCATCGTGTGCCGGCGCTTATGCGTAACGCTT
>MDTA01049051.1_pt1 | contig 25879 bp, 19 predicted proteins | sample 811151 | NCBI WGS metagenome assembly MDTA01 (sample SAMN05326648, study PRJNA326480) | marine metagenome | isolation source: seawater | place: Indian Ocean: South | collected 2010 | reverse complement strand
TGCCATCACTGATAGTAATGGTATCTCCATCTGCTGGATCGCAAAATGGCAAGCCTGAACCAATATGGCAATTAATTATTCCAGTGGCAGCTATGGGTTCTTTACCAATAACTGGATATGGGTAATCTTGCCCCACAAATCCAAAGGCACCGGGATCTTGACGGCTGCAGCCGGGAACGACTTTTCCTACTAGGATTCTCCACGCCTCGGGCCTATTCTGGAAATCATCTGTTCCGGGGTTTAGGCGAACGTGTCTAGATTGATGTCCTCCTACATATTTTTCTGTGAACGGACCTTGCATCGGAATCTCTCGATCTTGTCCATAAAAATCATGATGAATGTTTGTGATCGAAGCGCCGGTAACAAACCCGGGAGCATCAACACCAGCGAACACCTTGTTGTAGCCTGTTACTACCGAACTGGATACGATTGTTGCTGGTAGTACTTTTGCGTATGTAGTTTCTGCGTAGGTCTCATTATTGTGCTGATCGAATTCTTTTTCTCGACCCATAATAACTGTACCAGTATATTTTCTTTTGCCCTTGTTCAGTTCTAAATCGTCACTAACATCTTTAAAAGAATCAATATTGTCACCATCTACAAACATTACATTTGTTGGTAAATCGGCTAGTGGACCGTTAGTCGATGAGCTTATTGTAAGCGGCGCGTTTGGATGCAAAAGGTTTTTCGCAATATCTACATTTTTATTTTTTTCAAAATTGATGCCAGATTTTATTTCTAGTGGCATGTCCATTTCTAATTTGTATGGCTTTGTAAATTTTCTTAATGAGTATTCACGGCCTCCATACAGGGTACCATCAGGTCTTGCTAGAGAGTTTTTCTTAGCCTCCCTGTGAGTGTTTAGGGTGCGACGAATTGTATTTTTGTTACCATCTACTGGGTTACCATCTAATTGAAAGAATGGCGAGCCGACGGAAGCTGTCACTGACAGCGGGAAATCATCTCGTTCTGCGCGCTCTTTCCAATAAAGAGCGTTGTTTGCCTGATTTTGATTTACAGGATGATGGCCATGCTCCCAATCATACGTAAGCTCCATGACACCGCGAAGGCCCGCTTCAGGATCATCTTGCTTGAACTCAATCGTAGGAAACTTAGTCCAGTATTTATTTCTCTCAAGAACATGACTTTCGACCATATTGTGTAGGTCTGCAGCAACTTCGGCTGACGCTGGGATGAGTTCTTGGATAACAGTGGTGACAGCTGAGTCTAGCCATTTGTAAAATTGAACGTACTTATCTAGACTTGGTGTATTTCCAATTCTGTCAAAGAACAGTTGCCTAAGCTTTCCTAGGTCTTTATATTCTTGTCGATAGCGGTTTACCGGTTCACCAATTAAGTTATTAAAATCAACAATTGATGCGAACATATTAATCATTTCTTCAGAAATGGTCTGGTACATGCTCTTTTCGATAGCATAATAGTGCTGTACTATGCTGTGTTCTCTAGTAAACTTATCATCATCTTGTCTTAAAATCTGAACAGCGTCGTTTGTATTTACAACCTCTGGTAACTGACGACGGGCAGAAGAGATGTAGTTTACATCAATTGGATTTTTGTCACCACTTTCTGGCGGTAAGAACCTGTCTCCTTTTCCACTGTGTTGTTGATCAATAATGTTGCTGAACCAGCCATACTTTGCGGAAGCAACCGCTTCTGACGAGCCCGATGAGATGTCGTCCACGAAGAAAAACGAGTCGTCAGTTGATGGGTCGCCTGCATCAGAAGATGGTGCAACACAGTTTTCAAATGTCCAGTTAAGGGCTAAAGTATCAATTTTTGGAATGTGCCATTTATTAAGGCTCGCAACCTGTAAAGCAACATTCTTGTATGGATCTGTAACACCGTGATTTTCTGGATCGCTAGCATGTGCTAGTAAATCTTCATTATCTAAACAAGTTGCCCAGTATTTAATGTTCGATACTTTAACATCTGAGAGATCGATTGTGGCGCCGTTAAAGTTTTGTTTGTGGGCACCGGCATAGATTTTCTTTGAAGCTCTCAGAAAATCTCTAGCTTTATGTGCCTCCATGGTTCCCGAAAGGTGGAAGGTATGCTCTGGGTATCCTGTTTCCATGTTCACGCCATAAAAGTGAACTTCGTAGTTTTGGCACATTCTTGCTAGCGGGTTAAACGTTGTATCAACCTGATTGTCTTGTACAAAGTTAGTTACGGGATCAAGTGGTTTAATTCTAACAGATAGGTTCCATCTTTGATTGTCGTATACATCATTAAACAAGCTGGATGTTAGCTCTGGAATTGGGTACGGGTCATAATTTGAGGTAAGCTTAAAATATGCATGGTTAGATTCTGCATTCGGTTTTATAGCTTGAACTTGGAAGTTTGCATAGTCTTTGGTGTCAAATGAATTACCATTCTTTGTTGGCGTATGCATGCCAAATAGAGACACTTTTGTAAATGGGGTGTCAAAATATCCGAAATCTCGCCTAGTAAGCTTGATTGGGAAAATGAATTCTCCCTCCACAGTCATTCCAAGCAAATCTTCTTTACCTAAAGATGCGGTTACTGTTGTCGGGCCGGATCCAGTAATATACGCCGAAGTATTTGCATTGTCAGGATCTGCCGCTTGATATATTGTAGAGTCAAATTTATCAACGTCATTAAAATTAACACATTTTGATTTTACTGTTTTAGTTCTAGTATTATCTTTTAACTCATAAGTTAAATTGCTAGAATACAAATTAAGTCGAATAAGTTCTTCGTCTACTCCGAAACAACGTACAATATTTCGAATAGACTTTTCAGTACCCTTGGACTTGTAAATGTATGTTAAGTTATTGTAAATGTTTTGATAAATAAGATTTTTAAGCTCTGTTAAATCTTGCGTATACGGACGGTCTTCATCTCTTTGAGCAAACGACTCTAGCACATTCGCCTGTACAAAAAGTTCAGGGGCGTTTAACCCAATACTTTCCAGCAAATGAGTGGCGAAAGGATAGGGCTTTGCTGATGCTGTAAGATACGATGTAGCTCTAACTTTTGGCAATGCATCAATTAAATGATGGATCTTGTCGAAATATGCACCCATCATTTGTAATGTATTCGTTAATGTTCCGTCCCCTATCTCTTCGTCTTCTTCTCGCATAAAAGATGGCAGTGCGTTCAACAGTGATGCGTTATTTTCATCATCCCACATCGAACCGCTAGCCATCAGCTCGGTTCTTAAATTTTTAACTCTAGTGTGTGTACTGTATAGAATTGGGTCTTTAAATTCTGTTGCTGCCACATTCGCTTCCACAATGGCCGAATTTGTACTTCTAGCACGATGTGGGAGGCCCGGGTACCCAACCCAAACTCCGTTTGATACGCGACCAGAGTAGTCCAAAATCTTTTTATCAAAAGCATAGCCAGCGGTATCTGCAGCGGAGGTTTGTACAATACCTTCATTAAATTTATAATATACACCTAGGCTTGTGTTTGCAGTTTCAGTATTTGATCCTCCATTTACTTGAGTCCACCAGTTTCTACCAATATCCTCTGATGTTCGTGCCTCCTTCCAGTATCGAAACTCGTCTAAAGACGCACTAAGCAGCCCGTAACCAGCGGCGCCGCCAAGAGCGGTACCTGTTTGCAGGGCACCAATGTATGCGTTTAAGCCGCCTGTAACTTCGTTAATGTAGCCGCTAATTGTTGTCTGCTTATCCAAATCGCCATTGACATAGAACTTAACCAATGTCTCATTGCTAGAAGGATATGATTTAAGAGACACAGCATAATGATTCCAGCCGCCGTTGGCAACTATGCCGCCGGTTATACTAGTGCTACAAATTGCAAGATCGGATGCCAAAGAAGTAGAACCAGAAACACATGTAAGCCTAAAGGGGCCACCGTCACTACTAGAAAGCTCAATCAAAAATCTACCAGATGACAAATCAGGATCTGCCCCTACATGATTTTTTCCATTCCAAAGATCAAATACAACTTCTCTTTTGGTCTTTGTTGGATCAAAGGCAGTCTTTTTAAGCCAGAATTCAACAGTCATTCCGTCTGAGGCATTAAACCTCAAGTTTGAAAGCTGTGAGCCTAAGTTTTGCCCCTTAGCTAAGCCAGCTAGTTCATATGGATTAGAAGCAAGCTTATTTGAGTATTTGAAAGTTTCGTAAAGAGGGCGTCCAATCATGCCCTCAACATCATATTGAAGGTTTGATGCTGTGTGCGGGCCCCCTACAACCTTAATATATTCGCTGGAGGCTACATTGCCGTATGAACCTGATAGGCCCGAATACGTATTATTCAGTCCTAGCGTAATATAACCATTTGTTCTAGGATATTTGTTATCTAGAATATACCTTGTTAGATAATTTATGTTTAATTCGTACTCTTTTTTTTCGTGAGCGGAACCGTCATAAGGATATTGTCGATAGATTGCCGTGAAAGCATCTTCATAGTATTTTTCAGCAGAGCCATAGATGGCGAAATTAGATGCAGAGGAGTGATCGATATAAGGAACAAACTCTTCTTTTTGACGCAGTACTGCATCAAGGTTGTCGATTGATTCGACCTTTCCTTTGGTTGTCTTTTCGGAATCTGCCGAACTCAGTACTTGCTGTGGTTTCTCAAATAAATCTTTGATTGCCATATTTTATCTCGCTATTCGTCAACTCTAAACTTAAACTTTTGTGGCTGCACTATCCAGTCGCCTATTGAGTCATCATAAAAACTGAAGTCCATTGTGTAAGAATACCCCGATGCTAGTATCGAAAAGTCTACGTCAAAGTAATTGCCTGAAACATCATAAGACATTTGAGTGTGCATCTCAGATCCCGTACCAAATGGTAGTACTACTAGTTTATCAATATTTCTTGTAATTCTATATGAACCACTTTCGATGATTGATCTTTCAATCGTATTGTTTGCCTTATTATAAATAGTTGGACTCCAGTCTTTTTCTCTAGTGTAAAGTCTTAGTCGGTCTGTATCTGTTCTGTGATAAGTTTTCTTAAGATTTGGAACAGTTGTAACGTAAGTTCGATTTCTGTTCCACGTCGCACCAGTATCCGATTTGGGCTTGATGCTTCCTGTGTAAATCTGTGTATACCCATCTACTCCCTGATCGGTCGCTTTTCTAATTTGCCACACATCATACAGTGTCGAATGCGAACTTTTAGAACCAGTTGCAGATAATGATACAGTATAAACTCCGGTTGATGATACGCTAGCGGTTGCGTTAACATCACCGGCAGCGACGACACCTCCACCCTTTGAGAGGGCGATTTTACCATCCGTGGCGCTTGGGGTGCCATCTGGGGAAGCCGTGTACAGACTCACTACGACTTCAGAGCCTGCATCGAGTGGAATCGCTCGGAGGCGGCCGCGTACAAAGTTATAATAGTAAAGTGTATTTAGATTGTCTGATAATGTAGCAACTGAGCTGCTATAATAAAAATTATTTCTGTCATCCCTAGTGGCCGAATTCCAGCGAGCTTCCAATACCGGTCTTTTAAAGAAAAATTCAGATGTTCTTCCAAAAAATTTCTTAGTGTAATATGATTTTTCTGCAGACTCTAGATCGGGGGCTAGCCGTACAATTACTCCATAGTTGTTCTTTGTACCTGCAATCCAGTTTTCAACAAGCGGTGTTACATTAACTTCCATATCTTCAACGCCAGTATAAAAAGAGGCGGTTACACCTAGAGAATCATCGTTATCCCAATCACCGCCGGCTGATGTCCACTTTGTTCCCAGTGAAGATGAGATCCAGTTAGAGCCCTTCATATCGCCGTACAAAACATCAGTGTAGTTGTCCATATCTAAACCGCTGCCCTCATCCCAATCTTTGTTAAGAGCAGCTACTACAAGACTATAGTCACGGGGAGTGGTTAAAGAATGGCGTGCATTATACATTTTAAGATAAAATTCTACACTTCCTGAAGCTGGAATATTCCCTAGTACTCGATCTCTTTTTACTGAAGTATAATCATTTTGCAGGTTTGAGCCTGTAATTGGAAATTGAATTAGGATCCTTGCAAACTCATCCTGATCTGAGGATGATGTTCCTGCCTGCTGGTAAACACTAAATACTTCAAGAACATCTGACCCGCCCATGTTTGAGCCGGTCGCTCGATATTGTAAATTTGATTCGTAGGCGTTGGTGATAGTGTTATCTTTCAATGCCCAATATCTTTTAACAGCCATTATGTAATTGTCCCCACAATATCGTTTCTTGGATATTTAATTTCTACTGCGCAGTTTTCTGGAATTACGATATATCTTCCATCTGCGGACTTTTGTTGTGCTATGTCAAGAAAAGAATCGGAATAAATTCCGCCATTCATGCATGTAACTTTAACCATCTTAACGTCGGTAACACCATCTACATCGTTTAACATATTCTGAATATCAGAAATATAAAATGGTTCACCCATATATTTTGGTTGTGCAAATTCATCTCTCAACACTTTTACACATTGATTTAAAACATCGTGCTTATTATAGTCTCTGTGCCCCACAACATCAAAATCAATTCTAAAATTTAAAATTTTTCCATCTAGAATATCAATTGTATCATTGATCATCCTATATTGATTTAGCCAAGTTTTTAAGTTTCTTTTTAATGAGTCATTTGCAACCGATAACTTTCCATTTGGTGCTTCAGCTAAAACATACATATTTAAATTTCTTTTTAATGAATCAGGATCTCTCATGATGTTACATCGTTTAATTTTGCCAAATTTTGGATCCATAGAATATGCTAGTGATAAGTAATCTTGTTTTGTGACAGCCCTGTTTTGAGTTGCAAAGTTATCGTACACCATTCTTTTAATATCGTCAGTATCGGGAAGCGTAATTGCCCCCACAATTGCTTCTTCATTATAAGACTCTAAAGATCTTCTTACTTCCCTTACCTTTTTTTGACTCAGTTCGTGCTCGGCCCTAAATAACATTTCGTTGCTGCCAACCTTTGTTATTGTTCCAACTGCTGCATTTGCAGTGGTCTGACTATTGATTCTATAAATCACATACACTCTTGTATTTGACGGACTAATTCCTAGTTTATCCGTTGATAATAAGTTATTGGGATCAAAAGATTCATCCGTAATATAGCTTCTTCCAAACTGCTGCAGCGTTAAGTTTGTAGGTTCTACCACTGATGGAGAGGCTGCTTCTGAGTCTGAGCCATGGCCAAACTGAATATAGAGATCGTTGCCCTCTGTTTCAATAATAAATCTCCTAGGAACAGAGACAGGGCGCATCACGGATGGTACCCCAGAGATGCGAGCATCTTTGTTAACAACTTCTTTGTAAATAACGTCTTGTGATAGATATTCAACTTGATGATATTCATGACCTTCGTCATCGGTGACACGTAAAATTTCCGACACGTTACTTAACGAACCTACTTGAATTTTTCTAAATCTTTGAAAGCTGCCAACATTAACTGTTTTTCTCATAATTTCGCCAGAAATAACTTTACCATATGCTTTGATCGCATAGTGTGTAGGTAAACCTGTTGTGGAGTCTTTTCTAGCAGCTACGATTTCATTTGAACTTAAAGAAAAATCCACATCTTGCATTAATAAAAAGCTGCCGCCCGACTGTGATGTGAATTGGGCGCCGGCTTTTAGCACTGGGACATAATCTAAATCTACTCCCATTCCGAGACCTGCGGCGGGGCAAATGACATACATGGAAATCACGCCTAAGCTAGAAGGGGCGCCCTTCCATCTGTATCCCAAACTCTTAGCGTGCCTTACAACATTCTCATATTCGACAGCCGTATCAATAAAGCTTTCATTGGCCTGATAGTCTAAATAAAAATTAAGCTGATCTGCAACGTATGCTACTGAGTCCAACATCATTGAACCAAAGCTAGCCTGATTAAAGTCCTTGTACGTGTCAGGGTAGTAAATCTTTGCCTGCTCTACTAAATCATTTTTAACAGATGTAAAGTCTCTGTTTGTGTATCGTATATTTCTGTTAAATCTTTTATCTTTTGACATCGTAGAACTCCATCCATTAACTAGCCTAAATTTTTAAATTTTAGGCTGTTATATACAAATCCCTTACTTCATTATAACCATACTGATAGCTTATAGTGATTCCCAGCAGGTTTTCATCCATATCAGTTACTGACGTACCCGGTGCTGTACTTAGTGCACTAGAAAAGTCTATATTTACAATTGTTATAAAATTTAAATACTTCTTAACTTGGTTGCGGATACGTACTTCAATATCTCCTAGGGTACCTAACACTAGTGGTTGAAATAAAAATCTTTTTAATCCAACTCCGAATAAAGGATCCATGACTCTTTCGCCCGGGGTAGTCAATAGCAATATTCTTAAATCCTGATGTACTGCGTCGGCTACAGTATCGATTGTAGCAAATCCAGTAGTTTCATCTCTTCTGAATGGAAGTGAAGCGTCATAAGCCATTGGTGAGTGTTCCTCTTGAGTTAATTATAAAGTATATAGTTTTTGCTTCAGTATCATTCGCCATTTTTATCAAAAGGACGGTCTCGTTCTCGTCTGCGTAAGCGTCGGAAGTATCTCTTAGAGCCCTTATCCCCTCTCTTTCTTTCTCTTTTTTGTTCCTTCTCGGATGCGGTGAAGTCACTTTGACCATCGCCCTCGTCATCTCCACCTGATAAGAAGTCTCTAGATTTATAATAGGTCCTAAACATTCTTACTAGTCGCCTCTTAGATCTTCGAAACAAGAAATCGTCGTCCCATCGATCATAAGAAACTCCGCCGCGGCCTACAAACTTTCTGATATTGTAAATTTGCCACTCTCCTGATTCAGGATCTGGCTTGGGGTATCCGTTGCTAAGGACATCTTTTAATTTATCTTGTGTTGTGGACATAGTTTTTTCACCAATTGACGCTAGGAATGCACGACCAACATAGATACTCATTAAAGATGTAATTCTATTTAGCGGGAAGACATATCTAAAAATAAGCTCAAAGTCTGGAGTTGCTACTAGGTCGTTTACAAGACACTTGAGATCCATTTCTTGATCAATGCTATCTTTGTGCTGCTCTAGAGTGTGGTCTAGCGCGTCATATTCCGCATAAGCAATTGGGATTACGAATCTAGCGCCTTTTGGACTATATCCATTATAGGTGCCCGACGCGAGTCTAGCCTCAACATTGTTATAAACATCTTGTGCCCTTGCAGAAGCATTAGTAGCCGTCACTTCATCGCCGCTATCATCAGTCAATATAGTAGAATTAACAGACATTCCATTGTTTTCTATAGTAAGATTTGGAGGCGCTAGAAAAAAGGCCTTCTCTTTAGATGCTTTTGCTTCAATATCTGCCCAAGATTCACTTTCTGCCATGGCTTCGAAAGCTTGCTCTAATTCATTTGCCATATCTTCCGGCGGTACATAGCTCAATCTGAGACCATACCTTACCCCTGTTGAACCATCAATTCCGGTAGGCTCACCTGTTGGGTTACCCTCTTCATCGTAATTGTAAGTAAGTTCTAGGTCGCCGAAAAATTCAGAAAGCTTTTTATCTTTATGTTCTGTCAACAGAGCACTTTCTAAAAATTGCTTCCAAATATTTATATTCACAACGCCGCGGGTAGAATCACTACGTGTGAGGATTGGCTCTGGTATCTCGTCTGTGATCCCTAGTTCGCTTTTATCCTCTACTCTGATATATTTTTCTAGAATAAAATCACCCGTTACAATCCTAGAACTAAGATTAATGGACGCTGCTTGAGTTTCACCCTGATCAGTAACTTGCACATCAACTGGTAGTGGTGCCCAATCCTCTGATTGATATGTGTTGAATGGATTATCTTCTAGGTTTTCAGCAACATTAAGAACATCCCCGTTGCCCGTATAAGACATCAGGTCAGGCGCAAAACCATTATTACCAGCAACAAAGTTACTAGAGCCCACAAAATATTGATGAATATCTTTGATTTCAGGTGCAAGATCAACCTTTTTTAATGCTTCTTCAAACTTTTCTGCCATGTATTCCAGTTGTTCTTCAACAAGAGCACGAACAATTACATTTGCGTGTTGCTCTGAGTCTTTCACAGCTTGTAATAAGTGCCATCGACGGTAGTGTTCCAGCTTAGTAAACAACTTGACTTCTCTTCCAAAAATAATTTCAGGTGTAGTCTCGTCAACCTCAACGCCAAAGTCAGCCCATGGGTTTAAGCCAGCAGCGAATTTTGCTCTTGCTAGGTCTTCTTCGTCGGGATAGTGAAAATCTTTTTGGACAATGTTAAGCGCATTCATGGCTTGCATAATATCCTCAGTTGGTTCAAGGCCATCAAGCTGAATTCTGCGCCCGTAAGATTGCACACACTGTTCTAGGAAGGTGTACCATAGTGCATCGCCTTTTAAGAAACCACGTTTTCTGCCGAGATTTTCAGTAAAATCAATTTTCATCTTTGCAATAATATATTCAACATATGTATAGTCCATGACATCTGGGATCACTGCTTTGAAGTTAGAGAACACAGGCATCGCCTTTAACATTTCTTCGAGCACATAAATTCTAATTATAGATAAAATAGGGCCTTCCATTCCTGATGCCGCGGCGCGGTCAAGAATCCTAGAATACGGAAGCTCAACAACACAGTCTGGACATTCTGACAATCTAGGATCGTCAGGCATCTTTTTTGTTAGCTCGTCTACTCGATCTTTAATATCTTGAAATCCACATACGGAAGTTCTTTTTGGCTCTTTTCCATCAATCTCAGGAACCAGAGCCTCGCGGATGGCTAGCCAGCCTTCAGATTTTGGTGGCTCGATGTAGTATGGTGGCCACATCCAGCTTCCGCCAAATTCTGCAGGACTTAAGAAAAACATGCGGTCATGTGCTGACTTGCCCATAATTTGATTTTCTTTGATGTATCTTTTAATTTTCCACCAAATTGGTTTACCATTATTGCGACGGTACCTATTATCTTCAGTATGAAGTTGATCAACCAAGGTAGTTCCAGCCCATTCAAGAAACAATCTATTGTCTTCAGGGTAGTCCGGCGACATGTATGCTTTATCAAATGTATTTAAATCACCGTCGTCTTCTGGGTCGAAACCAAATGACCATGCCGGTGTGTTATCGGCGATGTTTTGACCCATAAATGCCATCAAAGAGTTTACGATTTTATCATATGTTTGATTTGCATTTTCTGGAGAGAACAATGTGCTAGTCTGGAACAAGGCCTGTTGCTCGTCATTAAGCCCTAACGACGCAAACTTTTCAGCCATGTATTGGCTCCACAGATTATTTTGAGGACTAGCCGAAGTGTTCGCTCCGAGATCATATTGTTGCCTAAGTTCTTCTGCCTCAGTAGATAACGAGCCATAGATCTCTAGATCAATTACCTCATCTTCTAAAGCGATCTCTTCATCCATATTAAAATCTGGTGGCTCATCTACTTTGATCTTTCGTGCGCGGCGAGGCAAATCTGCTAGTTGATTTGTGACATCAAGAATTTTTAATTTATAAACGTTATCTGTATTTGGTACAGGATTTCCATCTTCATCTTCATTTATGATATAAGAGCCGTATTCTATATTAAACCCTTCAGAAAATTGATAATCTGTTGATGTAATGTAATCTAGTTCTACACCCTTATTATTATCTCGGAATTCCAAAATTAAATCGGGTTCTTTTTCGCCCTCAATAACAATTGGATTTTCTTCAGTTCCATACGGAACCCCTCTGTCATCTGTTGGGTATTCATCGCCGCCAGTATAAGTCATATATTGAGTTGGATCATACTCTGTCGTTGATTGGTACCCGGCACCTAAATGCCTTGATTCTCTGAGGTAGTCGACAAGCCATTGGGCGACATATTTTGGATAAGCGCCTTTTTCTCTTTCAAGCAAGTTTTCTATGAATACAGGCAAATCAGAATCATCACCATCTAAGATTTTATCTAAAATTTCGCTATCATAATCAGAATAGTGAAGAGACCTACTTGATTTTCTTTCATGCCTAGAATATGGTATACCACAAGTATCAGACAAAATCATGTCTAATACTCCCTTTCTTCCAGTTAAATCTCTTCGAAATCCTCTTCTGACGTTTTCATATAACGCGTCTGTAGAAGCTGCTAGCAAATCACTCAGTTCTTCTGGTTCACGAGGAATAATTGCATTTGGTGGTACGCACCCGTTTTCATCTGGTTCTCCCAAAATAGGTGGAAGGTTGTTAGCAATAAAGTTTTCTACACCGCCTTGTAATAAATCTCCAGCTTCAGCAAGATCGTTAAGTGCACGGCCTCTTAAGGCATCAAATTGTTGATTTGCCTGATCGAGTGTTGTACCATCTTTTGATGTCAAAATCATATTGCGCAGGTCTCTAAACCTCTGAATGTCATTTGGGGTTGTACATAGGTTTGGATTTGCGGGCCTTTCTCCCTTTGGAACACTCAACTCATCTCGCAATTGTGCACGGAACTCCATAGGCATCATGTTACCAATGCTTTTCATCATATCTCGGATTTGACCGGGAGAGTTAAACGCTGGGATATAGTCAGGATTTTCCGTCTGAACAACCTCGCTTATCATTTGAATTGCGCCGGGGTTTGGATTTCCAAGAAGAAGATCGGCCAACTCATCACCGGTAAGTACAGATGATATATCTGCAACTAGCTGATTTACGCCATCAGAATTTGCCATCCGCGCTGCGTCGGCCTCCGTGACACCACCAACTGCGCGCATAACTTCGTTGGTTGTTGCCTCCACATCTGCATCCGTAGCATCCTTGCCACAGAAAGCTTCCCTGATCATGTCTCCAAAGCCGCGTGGGGGTGTCTCACACATTGCAGAGCCGGCTACGTTTTCTGTCATTCCCGTTTCACGATTAACAGTAGTTTCTCCCTTTTGCATCTCATCCGATACATCTGACAAGAATCCGCCGGCGTTAGACATAGCATTACAAGCTGCGTCTGCCAGTGCGTTACTAGCAGCCTCGCCTAACTTCTGTAAGGCCTTGCATAGCGAGTCAAACAGCATCAACACAATCTTAGTTAGGACGTATAGCAGTAGCCTAAACAAAATATATAATAGAATCTCTTTTGCATATTCCAGCAGATATTTAAAAAAGTCTTTCCAGTTTGGTAGTTGAATACCCGAGAATCGGGGCAGCACAATACCATATTGGTTATTACAGAAATCAATTTCTAATGTGTTTAAGAAATCAAACAAGGGCGGATCAAATAATGGTGGAACAATACAGTCAATAGCTGCAATGATTTTTGCAACAAATGCTGCACCGGGTAGTTCCTCAATAAAGTCTTTGAGGTCTTCTAATATCCCATTAACAACGTAATAGTCTAAAATAGCCTGCGCATATGCAGATATCAGAGTTGATACCGAACTTCCTAGAGCAGCGCCGAGTGAACCTCTTGTGCCGTAAGGTCCATTGGAACCAATCGTTCCATCATCAGCTAGGCCGGCGTTATATGCGGTAGCTAGAGCTTCTGCATAGGCTTTAGCTTCTGAGGTGTCTCTGCAGCTTACTTTAAATTCGTCATAAGATGGCTTTGGATCATCGTCGGCCAATTGCGCCATTTGGAGTTCGTAGTTCGCTTTACAATACTCTTGTATTGCTTGTTCGTATCTAGTTTGATACTCAACTGTCTGATCCGCTTCTACTGTGCCAGCTTGGGTGACGCCGAGGTTGTTGACAGACATCGTGCTTGACCCGTTTGCAAAATCAACTAATTTTTGAGCAATTTGAACGCTATCCATATAAGGATCTATATTGTAGGCCTCAGCAAAAGCGCGTAATTTATCATTTACTCCAGCGGCGTTAGTCATAACAGCTTGCTCAAAAGCTTGAGCCTCTGTTAGAGCATATTTTTTCTCTGAGTTTCCGTTCTCATCGGGATCTGTATAATATACGGATCCTTCTCTAATTTGTTTTGCGGCATTTTCTAGTTTGCGAGCAACTGCTAGATCTGAAGCTTTAATATTATCTGGGTCTTGTCTAGCGGCGCTCTTTTCAGCATTGAGCGGTGTACCGGGACCACCCCATGAGACTACCGTTCCTGCAGATGGCTTGTTTGCAAATGAGGTTTCCGCTGCTGGGTCGGGTTTTCCTTGAATTTTTGCTGCATCCCATGGCATCATATGACTGCCTAGGTCTGCTTCGACTTTGGCCATGACTTCAGCCTGTACTTCGGGAGGCAGGCCAACAAACAGTTTTTCGAATGGAACAACATCCATGTTAGCAAGTGCTGCAGCTAGCAGTGGCTGAAGCATTTCTTCTAAATCTAAGCCCATTGCAAGACATTCGATGAAGGCCATTAACAAGTTGAATAGACCGCACAGTTTAATCTCATCAAATGCGAAAGAGTAGAGATTCTTAAGATCCTTAATCTCGTCTAAACTATCTTGGAATGATTGAATCATTTCCATGAATCCAAACATAAGAGCCATCATTTCTGCGAAAGCGGCTACCATGGCTTGGCTTCTCATCGATTGTAGATCTGCTAATAATTTAGCGCGCTCTTCGGGAGACATACAAAGATAATTTTGAAATTGATACGATACCGCGTCCCAAATGCTGAACAGCTCATCCATGAACCCTTCGCTAAAATCGTCCCAAGCCTCCCCGACGACTGACTTCAAACCGTCTTCATGAATTGCACAAGCAATAGCCGCCTGCTCTTTTGAATCTAGTGTCTTGTCATTGATCGTATCTTCATAGGTATAATCTGGATCATTCCACTTTTCTAGCCTGTTTTCAAGAGCACTACCTCTGTAATTATCCTGTCCTGATCTTTCCTTATAGTCGGCATACGCATCTTCTGCAGCCTTCCACGAACCGGGGGTCTGTGAAGAAATCTTGTCCGCCTCACTCATGGTCACAGCTGTTTTTGCTAGCGTTTCCATGTCTTTATCAGTGGCTTGCCCTGTTGCTGCTGACGCGAACGCTGCCATAGCAGAGGTTAGATCAACTCCACTAGCAATAGATGGCGTGGGCCATACATAAGTTCTAGCAAATTCCGTCCAAGGCATCATTCCTTCGCGGCGGCGAAGATCCATTGTCATTTCTTCAATCTTGGGAAGAAATGCCATTGTGGTGGGCCGATCAAATGGATATGTGTTTTTTAATGTGTATAGTTTGTTGCCCTTAAATACAGTCGGCTTTTCTTCACATGTACCGTGTCGTAGTACAGTAACTTTTTTAACTACGTATCCGTCATCAAAATCAATGACAACCTTGTTTGCTAGCTTAGGACCACCGGGAATTTTTCCTAATGTATTATTGCCGCGGCCTTCACGTAAACTAAAACCCTTATCTCTCAAAAAGTTTACAATGGCCGGATATACTTTTTTAAAGTGTCTAGATTCTTGCAGTAGATTGACCATTTGACCACCGGGGAATCTAACTTGGCCACCTTGTGTTTTTAGATAAATAACTTGAAACCTAGCGTATGCTGATAGGCCGTGCTCGATTTGTTTAAATTTTTCCTCTAATCCTTCTATTTCAAGAGTTGCTGTGTAAACAATAGACTGCTCATCTGCAGCTGCATCCTCTTCGCTTTGTGTACTATCTTCTGGCACCTCTTGTGCTGATGGCATTTTATCAAAATCATTAGCTGGGATTTCGATGAGCACCTTCATTTTAAGCTTTGGTCTAGGTGGCACGAAGTGATCCGTAGCGCCGGCAACACTAAGCATAGCAGCAACCGTATTAGCATCCAAGGCCTTATTATAATGAGCTAGCAACTTAATGACGCCCTCTTCAGTATATTCATCCAGACGATCCTGCAGTTCACCTGTGCCGCCGGTTCCTTCATACTTTGTTCGTAAAACAATTGAGTATGTGCATTTTCTCTCGTTTAGAAACGGCTCTGAATCTGTTCTTTTGGTCCAGTCAATTACTGGGGCTTTTGGATTTGGTACGCAAGTTGGACAATCTTCGATTAATTCTTCAACATCTACAGCGGTGACATCACAATTACTATCATCAGCAGGAAGTGATTGATAATCAATGTAGTCATACTCATTGCCCTGTGTCTCTGTCGTACTAGTTTCAGATTTACTAGTTGATGTTTCTTTGTCGTGAGTTGCCATTTTTTAATTCCTAAGTAATATTAACATTTCTGCTGTTAATATATTGCATACCGAAAGGCTGTAGATAATTCATTTCATAAAACATTGTATTCACTTTTTGAGAAAATAGCGGAATGTGAACATCTGTCACCATCTTAATTGTATTATTGATTCCTGCTGCAGCTAGTTCTGGTGATGGTGTCGTATATGCAAGTGCGACTGGGTGTGTGTGTATTGCCAAAATACCATTTAAAATTGATTGCTGAGCTGCAAAGTTTACTAAAGCTCCTTGTAGCTGATTAACTAGCTCAACCAGTTCGCTTACAGCTTCAACCATGTTATCGCCCAGTACTGCCGGTTGGATATTGTTTACTGTAAAGAACCCTTTGTCTATAGAAAAATGTCTTGATGAACCATCTTGATTACCCGCAATCAATTCAATTTTTGGTGAAGGCCGAATATCTTTAGAGCCCATTGATAATTTTTCGCCGCCGGCGCCAGCTTTGACATTTTGCGCTTTTCCTGTAACTATCTTTACGCCGGCGCGCCCGATTACTCTTACCGCGTCGGCTTTTATACCAATACCTGAATGAGCTTTTTTGTTTCCTTGTCTTCCTCTTGACAATCCAAAGTTTTTATCAATATCTGTTTTTGAACAAATATAAATTCTTGCAGCATCATTAAAAAAGTTGTTTCCTACGATATCATCATCGCTAGGTCCTGCTGCTTTCAATCCGTTGTTTTTGCTGGATGCTCGGCCAACACAGAGATCGATGTGTCCACAGTGAGTGTGGCCGGCACCACCATAACCAGAGGCCCTGTTGCCCGGGCGGTCGCGACCTAAAACAATCCACTGGTTATTCGCCCCATTAATAACAGTTTCGCAGGGAGCCTGATCATAAGCAGGTACCGGCTCTATCATCGACTCACAGCCAACGCCACCCATAACACGGCGGCGGGCTTCTTTTGCCTCATCAGAACCAGTCCCTATCGAATCATCAGAAATATCGTCGATTCGTTTCTTCTTGCTTCCTTCAATATTTTTAGTTTCTCGACCTTTGTCTCTTCCTTTGCTGAATAGACTCATTTACTTCCTCTTTTATTCTATCGGATCACCGGCTTGCGGTTCGTCGGATGGTGCCCCTGATTCTGTTTGGGTGCCCCATAACTCTGGAGAATCTTCTGCTCTAATCAGAACATAATCAATGTACTCGCGACCATTTTGAATTTGCTGCGACCATAAAGATAACCAGAAGGTATAATCTGCCCATGAACCCCAAACTTGACAACCTTCAGACCATGCCCAAGCTGAGCCGTCTGCTCTTAAACCACCAACGTTGGCAGCGACTCCATCTCCCATGTGAGGCCCGGTACCGTGAATTTGACACTGTGCACAACCTTTAATTGAATTTGGATCATAGTCAAATACATCGTCGTTATTGGTGTCTCGATAAGCTTGAACTGGGTCAGGTCCATCACCAGCAAAACCAGTGCCGCTATCCGAGTTCCTACCTCGCACCTTACCATCTGAAGGGGCGCCTTTATAGTATGTTTTTTGGCCAGCCGATGCGGTACGGCCCGGATATGCGCCGTGACTAGTAGGAAAGTCTGCATGGTACTGTGGGGCAGATGGTGTCATAATAGCAATACCACCTGTTCGACCATCCATCATTGCTGGCCGGCCGGGACGGGTGGTACCGGGCCAGACATAGACATGCTGTGTACCAGCATCATCAGTATACATACAAATAATCTTATCATCAAAAGAGTTGTTAGATCTAGTGTTTGTATTTCTGATTCCCATAAGATTTAACATGAATGGATCGTCATACCAAGTATACCCTAGTTCTTCATAATAAGCTCTAGCTACGTCGTGGAGGCCCGATGCGGCCTCACCTTCAATATGTTCAGAAGAGTCGCTCACGGGCCATGAGGAGGGATCTCCTCCATATCCTCCGACATTGGCATGATTACCACCTACGGTACTTCGGTTACCTGCTGCATTCATAGATTCTGCTAGGCCGTCACAAACTTCCGAGATATTGTTTGTACCCTTTCCTTTGCTGAATCTTCCAACATAAATTGGCGCAGACATTTTACCAGCAGATGGGCCTTTTTCAAATTCAACCCATACAATATCCCCCATTTTTGGCTCTGGCAAATTTCCGTCGCCGCCCTCTTTGTCTGAAGCACTATAGGCCATTGGGTGCATACCTACTAGTTTCTTTACCTTGTCGTTAAAGTTGGCGCCGCCGCCACCATCGGGAGGAAGAGCACATGGGTCTTGAATACCGCTGTGTAGCTCCGGTATTCTGATTCTAAATTCATACCTTTCTTTACCACCAAAACCAAGAAATCCACCAGATTTTGTAGTCTTGACTTCACTGATTACCATTGCTTTGTATCTGTTAACACCCTTAAAGGTATTAAGGGATGCGCCCTTTTGCATCGTTTCGTGAAACTTTGTAAAAAAGTTGTTGTTGTCCATTGATGGACCAACAGTTTCTTTATAATCACCCGGGGATTGTATAGCACTAGGATTTAGTGTGCCGGGAAGATATCTATCATCACCTTTTTCAGCCATTACATTGTATCTCCCGTATTGATCATGTCCATAAGTTCTTGTTTATCTTGATCAGATAGTGAATCCGACTTGACTTGCTCTTGTTTGTGAACTAGGCTTGCAATCTTTACCAGTTGCTCGTTTGAACGCTGTAGAGTCTCTACATACTTCGCGGCGACTTGACCCACTGATTCGTGTGCGTCTGCTTTTGAAGTCATATAGTTAATCGCATCATTCAACAATTCTTTCGTAACCTCTCTATCGGCACGAATATTGTCAACGACTTCTGATATGTATTGATCTAATTTCACAATTCTCCACCATTCCACTTTTCTTTGAAGGTCTTATATCTCTTACGCATTTTATTCAGATTATTGACAACCTGTTTTGTATTCAATCCAGTGATTTCCCTCAAGTAAAGATAAATAGCTTTTTTGTTAAAAATTTCTATGTCGTCTGGGTTCGATAGTAGAATTTTAACTGCTTCGTATACTTTTCTTTCATTTTCTTTCATGGTTGCCACATCCCATGACTCCATCTCTTTCCACAACAATTCCCAGAATTCTCTTTCAATTCTTTCCGGCAAATATTTGTTTGTTGTTGACATGTGGTCTAAATGAGCTTGGCTCGACAAAGACTCTAAATCTGTCTCTCTTACTAGTCTTTTTTGCTGTCTTTTAACTTTATGAATAAACCAATTTTTAGTAATTACCGAAAAATATGAAAATGCTTTTGAACCTTTACTTGGATCATACTTATCTAAAATTGTTGTCAACCAAATTTTACACTCTTCTTGCAGTTCTTCAATGTTTGGCAAGTTTGTAAATCTATATGTAAATACAATTTTGTCAACCATTTCAGAAAAAGCAGGACCAATTAGTGTTTCGTATAAAAATGTCCTCTCTCGATGATCATCTGTTTGAGCGTATTTGATGATTGCGTCTTCATGTTCTTTTCTAAAATATTGTTTTTTTGGATCTTTCTTGCTGCTACGTCTGCGGGGCGGCATCTATTTCTTCCTCCTCTTCTACCATTACTTCAGTCACCCCGTCTTCAGTTTCAAATAAATCATAAAAATCCTCATATAGTTCCAAAGATGCTTCTAGCTCAGTAGTGTGCTGCATCAGGGCTCCTAGGGTTTCATCACCATAAAACATCTCTAGCTCATATACATTTCTTAGGTGCTTCGCATACACGCTGACAGAGTTTCTTAAATCGTTTAAATTATCAGAAATAAACGCTAATTGAATTATTGAATTGCGCGCATACCAAATTAATACAGCATTAATGATCAAAGAAATTAAAAATAGCAAGCATACTAGTACAACGTATTGTATAGGTATTGTCATTTTTCTACTAGCTCCTCATTTCTCATATTGCGCTTTTGCTTGTCAAGTTGTTCTCTAGCTTCCTGAATATGTTGTTCCACTTTTTCTTTTGGTTCTTCTTTTGTGTTCTTGCTTTTATTATAAGATGGCTTAGATAACATTTTGTAAAATCCATCTTGCGCCAAACACTGTGGACATTCTTGCAAAACCGTACTCATAGAGTGGAACACCTTTGATACAGTTTCGCAAGATTCACAATAATAAGAGTATCGCGGCATTATTCAGCGTCAGATGCTGCTCGGACAATTGGCGGGTTTAAGACCACTAGACCCTGTTCCGACTGCTTAAGCTTCATTTCCTTAAGTGTTGGGACAATATCTGATTGTTCCAACAGGCTGCGCTGTAAAGCCATCATAACGGCTCCAATGGCTTGATCTGAAAGGTGCAGGTTGTTTGTTTCGTTGTTGCTCATTTGGCTTCTCCTTTGTTCTCCCATACTGATGGGTTCATTGCTTTATCGTCTATAAACAAATCATAGACTGGTTTACCTAATCTCAGCTCATGGTGTTTTACTCCCCATGACTTAAGTTGTTTTTTGGTAACATCATACCAATCAATGCCGGTTCCTGAACCTCTAGCAGTCCAGTACACGACAGTGTGTCCTTCTTCATAATACTTGTTTGCCTTTTTAATATTTTCTTCAATAGGCTTAGACAAGCTATAATCTCTACTATCAGGGGTTTTTGCGATTGTCTCATCAATATCAATATATACAATCATACTCTCTCCATAAAGTCATATAAATATTTGTCCTCGGGGGCAAGGTCATCAAAAGTATCTTTCAAAACAGGATGAATTGCCTCTGGCGGTGCATCAAATCCTCTGTCTCCGCACTCGGGATGAATAAGATAATTAAGGGTCAGCATCAGCCTTTCTCCCGATTCTAGCTTAAGGCCTTTGTGAAACCCATTTGTAGTTGCAACAATCAGATCTCCGTAATTTGCTGTTAAATTTATAATTCTATCTTTCCCATAAATGCTTTCAATTTTGTCATCCGGCCAACGGTGAATTGACCACCATGGAGGATCAGATGGCATCATGCGATTTGAATTTTTTACATAAGTAAAAGGTCCGTTTTCTTTTGTAACGTCGTTAAAATATGTAAAAAATTTAATAAGCCTGATAGGGCTATTAAAGTCCTTATGAAACATGTTAGTTCCGACATTTTTAGATTTGTCGGCGGTGCTCATCCTGAGATTTGTAGTTCCTAGGCCCGCCGGGGCTCCTAGGAATGCCGCTGCGATGGCTTGAATCTTTGGGTGTGTTGCCATCTTGTTTGTTATTGGTATATTTTTTAATGGATGAATGATTTTTGTATGAACTCCGTTTTGAGGATAATTCACCTTTTTAGGATCTGCACTTCTCATCATCTCAATTGTCTGATTTTTTACTTCGTCTAGCAGTTCAGTGTCCCAAAAATTTTCAATTTTGTAGTAACCCTGTTCTTCAATTGTCTTGACAATATCCAAAACTTCAGGAGTAATTCTATCCATCTGTGCTGAATGCTCTTCTCTGCGTTGCCTCTGCAGCTGTATCCAATGATTCAAAAACCTAGTGCCACCTCGATAAAAATAATCAGGATTGTTTGGCTCAATCCATGATTGAGCTGTTTGCAGGCTTTGGTTTATCCCATATTTTGTTTGAGACAGATCTTTGGTGTACATTATTTTAAACCCTTTGGTATATTATACCCGAATCTTTCATAATCTTCAGCATAATAATCAAAAAAATTGTTGCGTAAAGTTGTAGAATCCTTTAAAATGTTAATTAATTTTTTTCTAGTTTCTGGTGTTTGAGGGCCAAACGTTTTTGCTGGGTTTTCGTGTCTTCGAAATTCTGTCATTGTCCAAGGAATACGTAGACCGTAATGATCGCGTAAGTAATGCATGTGATTACCGACGGCTTCAACACGTCCCACATAAACAGTCTTATTGTTTATCCATGTTACCTGCTTGTTAAACATTCGATCAAGCTTTTCAGGGTCTGTTTCGAAATCCCATAATTCTTTTGGTTGTCTAATATTTTCTTTGCTTAGCATCTCGACAACTTCATTCATTGAAATGTTTTGTATAAGCTCGTCTTTTCTGAGGCGCCAAAGGTATACGCTAATAAATCTATCGAGGGGATCTCTACAAAAAATAAAATTGTTCCAATCTTTATACTCGTCTAATCCATTGATTTGTGTTGCAGTAGCATGACAGCTAGCCCCTTGCGGATGCTGTAACAACACCCTCATCACTGTGGTTCCTGCATTTTTTGGAATGTGCACAAAGAACATCTTATTTCTTTTAAACGGCCCTATTAAAGTTCTTACTCTGTTTAGCTGCCTAGGATCTGTTGTAGTCATCACTAATCCTCACAATATCATCTTCTCCAAAATATTCACCATGTTGTACTTCAATAAAGATTACAGCCTCTTCTGTGTCGTTCTCGATTCTATGTTTCATACTAGTAGGAATCGTAATGGTGTCCCCAGCTTTGTATCTTGTGGTTATATCATCAAGAGTGATAAGAGCTTTACCCTGCACAATTGTCCACACTTCTGAGCGCTTGTGGTGATATTGGTAACTCAAACGTTGACCGGGGTTTACTGTTATTCTTTTTACTTTGCAGTATTCAGATTCTAACAAGTTTTCAAACATTCCCCATGGTCTTTCTTCTGTATACATTATAAATCCTTGTATTTTTCGATGTAGTCACTGCATATTGCACTGCAGTTTTCAATAATTCCGCTGTACCCTAGTTCGGGCATTACACATACCGAGCGTTCTACCAGTTTTTTGTTTGGATATGTCCAAATATATCCCCTAGACGTTATGGTTATATTATCAATGTTGTGGTAAAAACAATGAATATCATTGTCAATTAACAGCCTAGCTGCTTCCACATTTTTACAATGACACCAAATAGCTTCATTTTGTAAAAATTGCAATGATATTGGATAAGATGGCTCATCATGTCCCAAAAAAATCTGTCCGTCATGGTACCATACATCTGCCTCTACACTATATCCACTTCCAATGGCTAATGAAAGGTACTCTGGTCTGTTTTCTAATTTAGGTACAGGACCAGCAATATTTCCTCTGTGGGCGATTAGGATCATTTAAAACCTATGACCTTCTGTGTTTTTCTGGGAAGTTGCTCTATTGATGTCATGAAACATGTGGAGAACATATTGGTTTCTGTCTATTTCCATCTTAATCCCACGATTTCTATTTTCAAATATATCTTTCGAGTCCCAGTAGCTGTTGAACTGAATCTTCTTTCTCGCAGATTCATTATAATAATGCATTACTCCATCAAAAATATTTTCGCCCTTTTTGTTTCTACCTCGATATCCAATTGCTATATGTTCAAGAGATAACTCAGGGCTCCATTTGTGCGAAGAATAATAATCAGAATGACAAGCATATTTTTGTGCAGAAAGAGATTCAAAGGTAGGAAACTCTGCCATTGTTCTTATATCTTTCGCAGTAACATATTCTCTAAGATCAAACTTAGAAAAATTAATATACTCTGCTTCTGTGCTACTATTGCATGCTAGCATCTTTTGATTAACTTGGGAGAATAAACTATTTGGTAAATAAAAGTCCGATTTGTGAACCATATACCAATCGTAACCGCTAATTTCTTTTACGTGAATTCTGAAGTCTTCACTGACTGACTCTGTTCTTTTGGTAACTTCAAATATTTCAAAGTTTTCAAATCTTAAATTTAGGTTATATTCTTCATATTTGTTTTCGATATAATCGTTGTCAATAGCGTCCGAGACATTGTATACAATAAAGGTTTTGAACCGGGGTGGTGCACCTACCTGATTTGCAATACTTTCTAGCGCCATATCAATATGCCGTTTTCCAAAAGTATTATGCACATGAAAAATATAACAAAGAGTGTTCATTTCTTCTTTACTCCAGCTAGCTTTTGTCCCTCGTCCGAATTAGTGTCTGGTATGTTTGCATAATTCTTTTCTTTTAGCCTGTATACATCTTTTTCAAAATACGGATAGAATACATAATTTGGCACCCTAGAATGTTTTATATTTTTTGAGTTTTGCAAGAACGTTTTCCAGTATTGTTTTGGCTCCACAGCAATATTATCGGGAAGCCATTTTGATTTTAATAAATTCCAGTTTATAGTATGATAAGAAGAAGATCGTACATGCTCCGCTTCTCTTTCTGAGTTTCTATCTGGTCTGTACGGGAAATACCTTTGAACGTCAGGCATGCTATTAAGCAAGTTAGTCTTAGCATTTATACTAGACATGTTCTTATTATACAGATATGCTCTAGTGTAGTAATCAAATTCTTGAAACCCAATACTGCAAAACCTTTCGTCCCAAAGACCAATTCGCCGCACAGCTTCCGGTGTGTAACTACACATCGCATCGCCAGCCTGCCCAGTAAAAAATGTATACTTTGTGTGAATTTCAACCAATTTTGTTAGCCATTCTTTAGACCATGTGTTGTCGTCTTGGCAGTGAATCAAGATATCACAGTCTGGATTTGTTAGACTTTTAAATCCATTTATAATTGCTTGATTCCAATTTCTTGCTAGGTGACCTGTGCTCCAGTCGGGACGTAAAGAATTGTGAATTATATTTACTTTTTTTTCGTATTTGGAATCCAAATGAAAATCAGAATGATTATTGATTACGTTAATGCTGACATCATAATCTCGCCAATCTGATTCAAATATGGATTTAAGGTTTCTATTAAGATCAGGAGGGTTCTTGTAGGTAACAATGTATATTTTTATTTTCACTTCTTGTTCCTATATTGATGATTATCATTTATTCTTACTCTTACTACTATATCATCTAGCTGCTGATAATTGCATATTAAAATACTAGCTCGGTGAAGACCGTCAATTATTACTGGCTTTTCGTCGATATACGAGACTTGTATCAGATCTTTTTTTTCACTTGAATTGTATTTCTTATAATCAAATTTTTCTATTAATTTTCTATATCGATCAGCATCACTATGCACAGTATCTATTTTTTTTACATATTTCAAGTATTCATCTTTTTGGCCTTGTAAAAAATTGTAGTGAGGACATTCAGTAATTTTTAAAAAATCGTAATTTTCAGTATTTTCATATGCTTTAAGGCCCAGCTTAAAAGGGTTAACGTGCCACTTTACAGCCCTAGCTTCTCTTAAATTAACCATTGTAAAATCTGTTATGTATTGTGGCAACTCAAAAGACTTAAAAACTTTGTTTGATTCTAAAACGTGATCTGTAGCGTGAATATATCTAAAATTTATTCCTAATTTTTTTCTTGAGTTTGTTTTAAAGTCAAAAACTTCAGTGTTAACAAACCTAGTATTCTTTGTACCCCCTGTGGTTCTTATTCCGTATTCAGCGTCAACTTCAACAACAATTATCTCTATTGGGTGTTTGGACCAGATTCTCTCATCCTCAGCAACGATAAATATTTCATATATATCTCTGACCTTTTTGGCTCTTACTTCGGGAGCCAAATCATACTTTTTTGACTCCACTACCTTAAAAGATTTGTATATCAGTTCTCTAAGTTCTTTATGTTCTCTCCAAAGACAAAATGCGTGATATTCTTTCATAACAATACATATGCCTCACTATCATTATGGTAATCGTGTGCGTACATTAATGTGTGCTCAAAAAAATGTCTATCACTATCAAACGCCTCTGATGTTTTTGTCTCAGGAATGCCAGTATAGCAGCTAAAAATTCTTCCTTTGCTTTGGTTCATCGGATATTTTCCTGTTTTGTAAACTCTAGTTATAAACCCCGGAAACATTTTATCTATTCTACTATCTTGCTGCTTTACTTCTTTCAGTAGCTTTAAAAAAGAATATTGATTCTTAACTAGTAAATTTTTTTTTGCCAAAATTATATGAAAGCTATATTTTTTACGCTGCTTATCAAAC
>MDTA01159313.1_pt1 | contig 25909 bp, 24 predicted proteins | sample 811151 | NCBI WGS metagenome assembly MDTA01 (sample SAMN05326648, study PRJNA326480) | marine metagenome | isolation source: seawater | place: Indian Ocean: South | collected 2010 | reverse complement strand
TACTCGAATAAAAATTTTGTTAAATTATAATCTAATTTAATTAGCATGAAAGAGGATAGAATTAAAATACAAATAGAAAGAAAAAAACTTTCATTAAATTTTATTTTAAATCTTAAATTTAAATAATTTGAGTAAATTATTAAGAACCAAAGTAAGAAAAAAATCGATATATAGTTCATTATTTTATTAATTTTTATGCATTAATTTTTTGCATAAAAATTTTATAATTAAACATTTTATTTAGTATTCTTCATGTAATAGAGGAAAAATCCTAATAGATAAAACAAAATTGATGCATTAAATGTTGTGAAAAATGATCCAGATGGTTTAATAGGAAATAATATTGCCAAAATTAAACTTCCTATACCAATAGCTAATAGGTTATTATTTTCGTCATTAATTCTTAAATTTAAAATTTTAAAAAAAATATAAATGATTATTGCTAAATAAAATAATAAACCAATAATGCCATTCTCACTTAAAAATTCCATTACATAACTATGCGGGTGTGTCGAGCAAGCTCTATAATCTTTATAAATATGTTTTTGTTCTATTAATAGTTTATCAATTTTTGTTGTACTACATTTATTTCTAAAACTCTTATATCCATGTCCAAGTATTGGTTTTTGTAAGAATAATTCATACGCTGCTCTGTAATGAAAACTCCAGGGATTATTTTTAATTACTTCTACAAAACTTATCTGTTCTTGATAACTTTTCTTTGCAAGAAGATAAAAATCTAAAAATCTCGTTTTTATAGATTGAGAATTTTGAATGGCGATAAAAAGAATGATAAATAAAATTGAAGTAATTATTAGAAATTTACTAAAATTTATATTTTTTTGGATAAAGAAAAACAAAAGTACTGCAATTAAAAATATTAAAAATGCATTTCTTTCTCCTGAAATTAAAATTATAAACATAATAAATAATAAAAAGATATAATTAGAAATTTTGCTATAAACGTTTTTTTTGATCTTGTTGTGAAAATTAGTTAAAAAAAATATTAAAAGGCCAATTTGGCTAATATATGCTCCCGCTATAAGCTCGGAACCAAATATACCTGAAAATCTTACACAATTTTCAAAGTTGGTATCACACATGCCTGGTAATATTCCAAAAATATTCTTTCCAAAATTATACTGAAAAATAATGTCAAAACCTATTAAAACTATTAAAGCAAAATTAAAATATATAAATTTGAAAAAGTTTTTTTTATTTATTTTTTCTAAAGTTAGAAAAACTGCAAATGTTAATAATAAAAATCTAAAGTTTGCTATAGATTTAATTACAGTCTCTAAATTTTGAAAATGAAATAGAGTATTAATAAAAATAAACAAAAAAAATAATATTAAAAACCTAATAAATTTACCTTTAAAAAAATGGTAATCTTTATTTTTTTTTATTATTAATAATGAAATAAAACTTATAATAACTAAAGTTATATTTATTGCAGCACTTTTTAGGACAATTACTAATGGAAATACTAACACGAAAAAATATAAGATATTTTGAAATTTATTTAATTTTAATACACCCATTGTTTAAATTTTTGATAGCAAAATAATTAATTTACATCTTTTTCAAGAATTAAGTAAGTCATAACAATTATTAAAATTATAAAGCCACCATTAAAATAACCTGCACCACGGAATAATAATTGTGTAAATATATTTGGTAATATAAAGATTTTATATTTTAAATCGATTTTTTCAGATAATGTAAATTTTATAACTAAATAAAATAACAAAAGTGAAAAAATTCCAAATTCTGTAATTATTTTAGCCAAATTAAATGATGCATCTTGAATGTTTAATTTAGTTGTCTCAATATAATTTACTTTAACTTGATCAATAAATTTTTCATGTGCAATTTCAAAATTGTTTAATCCAATACCTAATGGATAGTTTACAAAAGAAATTAAAGCTATTTTACTAGATTTTAACCATACATCGGAAGATAAATTCTTAGCTTGTAAAGTTTTGGTTTTTTTTTCTTCACCTTTGATTTCATTTTTATTACTTTTATTTTTTCCCTCATAAATTAATAAATTTCTAATGGGATCAATGATTGATTGGATTTTGACTAAGTAAAGCTTATTGTTCAAAATTAAACTAAGAGAAAATATTGAAGTTAATATTAGAAAAATTAAAAATTTTCTGTTAATTTTTTTCCAAAAGAATGTCGAAATAAATATACAATTGAATATTAGTGAAATTGCTAATGTCAATGAATAATTAAGAATACATATTAAAATAAAAATCAAAAATATTATAGGATTTATTTTATCTTGATTAGTTGAGTATGAAAATAAAGAGTATAATATTATTGAGTTAGCTATCATCCCTAAATGTGAGTTTTCTAGAAAGAACATCTTAAACATACTGAAACAACCTATTACACAATGACTGTAAAAGTAATTAAACCTATAAAGAAAAAAAAAAGATATAAGAACTGATGATAAAATAAATAATATTAAAAAAAAATTTATCTGCTTAGAAATTAATTTTAAGAAACTTTTATAATTTTGTTCCATGATTTTAATAATTAAGGCTAAATAAATGAATATTAAAATGCTATTAGTGATTTGTGTCTTTTCAACAAAAATTATGTTGTGTATAAAAAGGATAAAACAAAACAATATGATTAAGTAGTCTCGTTTATTGAATTTATTATGATAAATAAGTGGAAAAATTAGTAATATTATTAGATGTCTGGCTTCAATTGTTGCAATTTTGATTCCCCACAAATACAAAGGGGAAATAAGTAAAAGAATATATACAAAGTTATTTAAAAAAAAATTATTTTTTGTAAAAAACATAATTTTCCATAACTAAAATATCAATATTACTCTTTGTATATGTCTCAAAAGCGGTGATTGGATCATTATTTATTGGTTCGTTAATATTTAAAGAAGTATTTAGGAGTACTGGAACCCCAGATGCTTCTTTAAATTTCTTTAACAGATCAAAGATTTTTGGATTTTGATCTTGGTTAATTGTTTGAACTCTTGAAGTACCATTAACATGGACAACTCCTGGAATTTTTTTTAATGCAATGTCTTTAGCTTTAAAAACAAAAGTCATAAAAGGTGAAGGAAATTGTTGGTAAAAATATTCATCATAATGTTCTTCCATAATAATTGGGGCAAAAGGTCTAAAACTCTCTCTTTTTTTAATTTTTCCATTAATAATATCTTTTATTTTAGGATTAGTTGGATTAGCAAGTAAGGATCTATTTCCAAGTGCTCTTGGTCCAAATTCTGAATTCCCTTGAAACCAGGCAACTAGTTTATTATTTGAAATTTCATCTGAAATTATTTTTGTTAAATCATTAAAATCATCAAAATATTTAAATATAACACTTTCCGAATTTTTCAAATTATAATTTTCTATAATTTCTTTTTCTATAAATTTATTTGAATAGCTATTGCCAAGATACGACGTTTTTAAAATATTATTTTTAAAATTTTTACTATTTTTTGTGTAATATAATGCTGATCCAACTGATCCTCCAGCATCGCCTACAAAAGGGGAGATAAAAATTTTATCAAAAATTTTTAAATCATGAATTTTTCCGTTTAATATTGAATTAAAAAAACAACCACCTGATAAAACTAAATTAGATCTCTTATACTTTTTTTTTAAATATAAAATTTTTGAAATAATTATTTCCTCAAAGACTTTCTGAACAGAGGCTGCTAAATCTTTATGATAAGTGTCAATTTTTTGGTCTACTGATCGTTCATTTCCAAAAAGTTCAATAAAATTTTTGTTAAAAAAATTTGAAAAACTTGGTTTTCCATCATCAAAATTAAAGCTTAGCGAATTTTTATAATAATTAAAATATTCTAAATTAAGCTTAAAGTTTCCATTTTCATAAAAATTTATTACTTTTTTCAATCTATTGAAATATTTTGGAGTTCCATATGATGACAATCCCATAACTTTGTATTCATCACCGTAATTTTTAAAACCTAAGAATTGTGTGAATGTTTGATAAAAAATGCCTAAAGAGTGAGGATATAATTGTTTATCAACTAATTTTATTTTGTTATTGTTTAATATAAAACTTTCAGAGGTTGAAAAATCCCCTGAACCATCGATCGTTAATCCAATACCATCATTAATTCCAGATAAAAGGTAACTTGATGCAATGTGAGCAATATGATGTGGTATGTGAATTATTTTTGCATTAATTTTTTTTGAAAAGCTTTCTTGAAGAATATTTTTAATATTATTCTTATTTTTCAAAGAAATTATTTTTTGAAAAGTCAAAGAATTGAAATTCTTTATTGTGAATAGAACTTTGTTAAAAAAATTATACTTAGAATTATAATTAACTGTAATTATATCAACTTCAGAAATAGTTAAATTATGAGAATTTAGACAATACTTTATCGAGTTAATTGGAAGACCTGCGTAATGTTTAATTTTAGTAAATCTTTCCTCCTCAATCGCAGCAACTAATTTTCCATTTACAATTAAAGCAGCCGAAGTATCTGCGTGAAAAACATTTAAGCCTAGAATATTCATTTTTTATTTTTCAATCCTTAGCTTACTTAACACAAATTCATAAACTCGAAATTGTATAAAAGTAAATATAATCGACAATAGATAAACAAAAGTATTTGAAGGTATGTAGCCAAAATGTATCATTCTAAATACAAAAAGATAGGAAATAAATGCAGAAATTACAAAATTATTAAAAGAGTAAATATACGATATTTTCTCAAGATAAGCGCCTATGAGACCTAGTATAAAGCAAGATATAAAGACAAAAATTTTTGATCCTGTTATTGATTGATACGAAATAAACCCAGGCAGTATTAAGTGATTAGTATTAATTATTCTATCAACTTTTTTACTATGATTTAAAAAATATTTTTCATAGTAACTTTTTTCATCATTAATTTTTTTTTCTTTCAAAAAAAATTTATAATATTCAAAACTAAGCTCGCTTTTATTATTCATTATTGCCATCATTGAATCAATACCTACCCACCTTGAAATTGATAATGATGAAATATTTTTTATTGTATTAGATTTATTTTGTTGAACAATTTTTTCTTTATTGCTCAGGCAATTTTTAGAAAAGAAAATTTTTTCACTTTTAGTAATATCTAAATAATTAACTACGCAAGCTCTAAATTTAGATGAAATATTTATATTTATAAATATTAATATTATCGCTGAGGTTGCTATAATTACTAATGTAGGAAGTTTTGTTTTAAAATTATTTTTAAATTTATAGAAATATATTAGAAAGAGCAATCCAACATTGAATACGAACGATCTACTTAATGTAGAAATATTTGAAAAGAAACTTTCTAGTAAGAAGGTAAAAGAACTAAATTTAAAATTTTTTTTATTTATGATATCGTAATAGACAAATAAGCATGTGAATGAAGAAAGCCCCATTAATAAAAGCCATTTAAATGTATTTACTAAGAATTTTGAGGAAAACTCAGAGGAGATTCCTTTTTGATAAATCTCAAAGTATAAGTTTAAAAAGGTCGTTAGAAGAAATATTAATGAAAAAAAAATTAAAATTCTCGACTTGTGCTTGTTATATATAAAATATAAATTATTTTTTATTAAATTTGTTTTTTTAGGGTAATAAAATAAAAATTTTTTTCTTATTTTACTTGCACAAATAAATCCAAATATTCCACATGAAGCGAATAAAATTGCATCATCGTAAACTTCTTTAGAAAAATTTAAATTTGAAGATACTTCAGGAAATAATTTCACATCATAACCAAAGTTAATTGCTACATATGGAATAGCTAGCTTAAATGGAAATCCAAGCCAAAGAAAGATAGATAAAAATTTTTCAAAAAAAATAGTTTTATAATTAAATGAATAAAAAACTAAAAAAAAAGAAGACAAATAAAAGATAAATAAATAAAATTTATTAACATCAAGGTTTTTTAATACAAATAAAAAAAGAATAATATTTATAAGAAAATTTAATGTATTAATGTATAGAAAATTTTTAACCAATTTCATCTATTTTTAACTTTTTATAATAAAAATAGTAAAATAATGAAAAAATTGAGGATGTAAAAAGTAAAATATAAAATAATTCACTATTAAAATATTGATATATTAACAATAATGACAATAAATTTGTAAATGCGTATGCTATATCTATTTTAAAAAGAATATTTCGCTTTGATTTTCGATAATTAATAATTTTTATTCTTTTTGATATAGAAAAAATCATAATTAGACTTCCAAAAAATGATAAAAAAAAGCACAAAAAAGCAAATTTTTCTAAATATGGATTATTTAGAGGAATGATTTTATAATTATAAGTGTAAAAAATTAGGATAAATATTAAAATATAATACAGTATTAGTATTCTATTTATTTTTTTTTCATTAAAAAAATTTTTTTCAAGTGTCATGCCGATTGTATTATTATAAAATGATGAAGGAAAAGACATAAATGCAAATATTGAGAATAAAACGCCTGCAAATTCTTTTTCAAGATATAAGAAAAAAAATATTCTCCAAATTAAATTTACAGAATTAATACTTAATGTTGATAAAAGTTTATAATTAAAAGAAATTTTAAACTTTATAATATTAAAAAAAATACTAGAAAATTGAATATTATATTCCAAAAAAATTTTTGTAATAAGATAAATTATTTTAAATCCCAGTATGTATAAAATTATTGGATTTTGTGAAAAAATATATGAAATAATCAATACATAGAATAAAATCAAAATAATAAGATTGGTTATTATTTTTTTTGTATTAAGAGTTGTTTCGCTATGAGTTAAATTTAATTCGTTTAACCAAGAAAAATTTAATAGAAAAGTAACAATAAAAATAAGTAGTATATTTTCATTTTTTTCATAAAAATAATAGAAAAAAAATAAATATAAAATAAAAATTATTAAAATATAAAAAATTCTTTGCTTAATAAAAATTCTATGCAAACTTAATTTTCTGTCACTTATTAAAAGTGTTCTTTGATTAGAAGAAAGTGAATCTTTTAAAAAAATTAGTGGTGCTATAAGAAATGTAATTTCAGAGATTAAAATAAAATCTCCTTTTAAAAAAAAAAAAATAATTAAAAATTGATATATATAATTGTTAAGTAATACATTTGCTGAATTTATGAAAAGTGCCTTAATATTCATTAAATTGATTGCTTAATTATATTAATTATATCAAGTTTATACACTAATATTCAGTTAAAAGTTTAAAATTATTTTAAATATTTTAAACAATATTTTATATGACAAATATTAAAATTAATTTTAAAATAAGAGTAATCCTGCATGTTTAACGAATTAATTTTAATATCGATTTTTTTAATAACTCATTTTTTTTTAGAAAAAAATAAAACGAAAATTTTTGGTAATTATTTTTTAGATATACCAAATTTAAAAAGGAAAATTCATAAAAAACCAACTTACTTAATAGGTGGACATTTTATATTTTTTTCATATTTACTATTTCTTATTTTTTCATTTGATAATGAATTCAATGAAAAAATAACCTTAATATTTATATATCTTTCAGTTTTTTTAATTGGAATATTAGATGATTTGATAGATTTAAAACCTACCACTAAACTTTCATTAATACTCTTAATTTATTTAATATTGATTTATTTTGACAAGGACTTTTTACTGAGCAGAATTTATCTTGAAACATTTGAAAAACAATTAAGTTTTGGACCTTATAGTATACTTGTATCGTCTTTATGTATTTTGCTTTTAGTCAATGCAATTAATTTAATAGATGGCATTAATGGTTTAGCCATGATGATATTTATTATAATTTTCACTTTTTTATACTATTTTTTAAATATTGACTTTAATGCTTATATTTTAATTTTGTTTTTGTTTATTTTTTTAATATTTGTAAAGGGCAATATTTTTTAGGTAACTCTGGATCATTAATTATTGGTGCATTGATTGGATTTTCTACTATCAAAGCTTATAATTTGAATTTTATAGAGAAAAATTCAGCTGAAGATATCTTTATACTTTTTTTAATACCTGGAATAGATATGCTTAGGTTATTTATACAAAGAATACTTAATAAAAAAAACCCTTTCAGTGCTGATAAGATGCATTTACATCATTTATTAATTAATAAGTTTTCACTTCCAAAGGTTTTGTTTATTTATTTCAGTTTTATTACAATAAGCTCATATGTAGCATTTAACAACTATTTGCCTGAAAGTATTATTATTTTTGGTATATTAACTATCTATTTTTTTTCAGTAATTTTTTTAATTAAAAGTAAAACAAAACTTAAATAATAAATTTTTAATAATAATATTTTATCATAATTTACATCTAAAATTTTATATATAAAAAATTAGGAAACTCACTATCAGTTTTTATAATTTTATAGCCATACGATAAAATTTTATTATGAATATTAAAAAATCTATCTAGAGAAATTTTAGAAAATTTGTTTAATTCATCAAATTCGATTAATATTTGTTTTGGGAATATATTACTTTCAAACATATTTTTTATTACTTCTACTTCTGAACCCTCTATGTCTAATTTTATTAATTCAAGGTGCTTTATATTGAATTTTTCTAATATACTTTTTACTGTTATAGTTTTAACTAATATAAATTCTGAATTTAGCTCATAATTATTTTGCCAATTATTTAAAGAGTGACTCACATGGTTTTTATTGGGGGGGGAGAAAAATTTAAGTTCCTTATTATCAGTATTATAAAGGGCATTTTTAACTAATATAAAATTGGAATTATTAATACTTGTCAATTCATAAGATGATATATTTTGTTTTCCGTTTTCTGTATATTCTGTTATTTTCTCTTTACCAGAATTTTTTATAATTTGATTGTAATGTTCAATTGCTCTTGGAGTTGGATCAATAATTATAACTTTACAATTATACTTATTAATCATTTCAATATCAAATGAAGCATCCTCTCCTAAACCTGCACTAATAATATATTTTTCATTTAAACTAAAATCATCTAAAAGACTCCATCCTCCATAATCTGATCCTAAATAAATTATATTCTTAAAATTTTTAAACTCTAACTTTTTTAGTATTGCATTTCTTTCGTTGGGAATTATTTTTTTTAAGTAATTCAAAATTTTTTTATTTAAATATTTATTTATAAAATCTTTCATTGGTAAATTAACAATAATTATATTTAAATAAGACTTGTAATAATAAGCTTTTTTTAAAAAGTTTTTATTTTTACCTTATCCATTTTTTTAAAAAATAACTTAGTCTTGTTAAAGAATTAATATCATAGTATTTTTTAAAAAAATTAACTATTTCACTATCAAAAGTTACTTCAAAATCACTTATTTTTGAGTTAGCTAGTTTTACTTTCCATTTGCTGCCATCACCAGAATTATGTGTCCCAAAACCATCACCAAATCCAATATTTTGTACCATTGATACTTTTGGTGTGACAGAGAAAGTGGAGGATAAAAATTGAGAGTAGCACCATCTTATAGCCCAAGAATCTATTTTTCCTAAATATTGAAGCTCTAACATTTTAAATAAATCATTTCCACCTTCTTCAAAACTTTTAATTTTAAGATTATTTTTTTTTAAAACTTCAAAATCATTTATCTGCCAATCAACTTTATTCCATCTGTCCAACCATGTAGCCCAACCCCAAGAGGATGATCGTAAGGATAAGTAAACTTCTTTTTTGTAAGTCTTTAATTCTTGAATTTCAGGACTATAACCTGAAATAGACCATATATTCTTTTTTTCTTTAAAAAAAATTAATGCACTATTCATAAAATCTAAAAAATATGGTGATACTATTAAATCATCCTCTAGAACTATTACTTCGCCATATTTATTTATTACTTTTGTTACACCGTCTATTATGGAATTTGCTAAGCCTTTATTTACGTCTGACTCAAATATATTTACTAACTTAAAACCATTTATTCTTTTTAAGTATTCGCGTATTTCATATACATCTTTTTTATCTTTATTAGATTTAAATCCGTCAGAAAAAATAAATAATTCAGTTTGATTAGCTTCTTTATTTTTTAGTAAAGACTCAATTAATTTACTGATTTTTCTTCTATAACAAAAAATTAGAACTGGGGTGCTATTACTCATTTATGAGACCTTATTTTTTGAATTAGATATAAAGGAGTATATAGTATCCTCATAATGCCTACATGGTCTTTAAGGACAGACCAAGCCTCTTGATAATTTTTTTCTTTATTAATTTTGCCAGCACCGTCTAAAAAAAAATTGCATATATCAACGTCTAAACGAACGGTTTTGCCATGATTTAAATATGCAAAGTAAGAATATAATTCACCTTTTAATTTATATTTTTTTGGGAATTTAAAATTGATTTTTGTATTATATATTACGGCTTGGTGACAAACTACTCCGGTTAAGAAGATTATTAAATTAAGCTTGTTCATTGTGTAAGGTTTTTGTAACTTAATAAAATTTCTTTCCCCGCTAAATACTTTAGCATTACCATATATTAATGAATAATTTGAAAATTGATTTAGCTGAATGTTCTTAATCACATCCTTATTACAAAATGTATCACCACAATTCATATAATTTATCCATTTTCCATTTGCTAAATCACTAGCTTTGTTCATAGCATCATAAATCCCTTGATCTTTTTCTGATATCCAAAAATCAATGGAGTCCTCATATTTACGTATTATATCAACAGTATTATCTGTAGAACCTCCATCGATTAAAATATATTCTATATTTTCATATGTTTGATTAATCACACTAAGAATTGTCTCTTCCAAATGTTTTTCCCCGTTGTAGACAACTGTAACAACTGTTAGCAATGGTTTTTCACTAGTAGTGTTTTTTCTGTATCCTTTTGTTCTTAATCCACCTTTTTTTATCATTGTTTTTATCAGTATTTTTTAAATAATTAAAAATTTACTATACTTTGTTTTTTTTAAATAAAAATATTTTTAAATTTTATTATTCAAAATTTTGTTGTAAATATTTTGATATTTTTCTACCAATACTTTTTGTGAAAATTTCTGAATAGCTTTTTCCCTTGCATGGTAACTTAGAGATGATTGATTATTATTTTCTAAAACCCAAGATATTCCTCTAGCCAAATCAACGGTGTCAAATGCCTTTGCAAGATAACCTGTTTTTAAATGATCGACTATGTCTGTCAATCCACCCACATTAAAAGCGACTACTGGTGTGCCACATGCAAGTGATTCAGATGCTGTTTGACAAAAGGCTTCCTGACGAGATGGTATTACTGTTAAATCTGCAGCACTATAAAGATTAATAAGACTCTCGTCGTTTAAGTGACCTAAAAAATGAATAGGAATATTTATTTTTGGCTTATGTTTTAAAGTATTTTCACCAAATATAACTAGATTAATATTTTTCAGATAATCGTTATTTTCAATATTATTTAAAGTTTTAATCAATAAATCAAATCCTTTGTGATGAGCTGTGTTAGCTCCAAGCGTTCCAAAAATCATTAATGGTATATCTAAAGGTAATTTAAGATCATTGCGTGCAATATTTTTATCTCTTGGTTTCCAATTATCAGTATTTATAAGATTCGGAATAGTAGTTACTGGCCAATTACTCATCAGCTTACTTTCTTGAACACAATTAGTAAGCCAATTGCTCGGTGTAACGATATGAATTGGCTTTTGCCAATGCTTCAATTTTCTCTGCCAAGTCCAACGGTTAATGTCAAATATAAATATAGGATTTGAATTATTTTTTTTTGAATAACCATGACGCCATCTTTCATCTTGAGAAAGGTGTTCAGCTCCACAGAATGCCCACATATCATGTAATGTCCAAACAATTGGTTTTTTTATTCTTGCAATATCAGCAATCGAAAGCATCTCATGCTGTACCCAATGCAAGTGAACAATATCAGCATCACTTTTATTAATATATTCAACCCATTTTGATGGAAAAATAGAAATTGAATGGGGTGTTAGCTTATGTGTCTTAGCTAACTTTATTAATAAATTGGCTATACGCAGACGTACATGATTTAATATTTTATCAGTTTTACCATTGAGCTCGACGATGGTTTGATCTTTAGATACTTTATTATTCACATGTAATTTAGAGTGTAACCCTTTACTTTGTAAAGCTTTATGTATTCTATAAGCACTACGAGCAGCCCCACCACTAATATCAGAATTACTTAAATGAAAAATTTTCATTTTATGTTTTACTTATACTTTAGAGAAAATAAAAATAAATAAATTAAATCAGTATCTATAGGAACTTATGTTATAATAAGGTTAATATGAAAAAACTTAAAATTGGCTTTCTTATTGATGAAAATATTGTCGATTACTATGTGTGGGATTTAATCTGCTACGTTAATAAAAGTGAATTATTTGAAGCTCCTATATTAATAACTGGTTATAAAAAGAAGAAGAAAAATCTTAAACAAAAAATTATATCTTTATTTAATCGAAACATTTTTTTAACTATAAATTTGATATTAAAATTTGTTTTAAGTAATTTTATAAAAAAGTTAGAATATCAACCAACCATAAATAAATTTCCAAATTATGAGAAAAAATTTGATATTACAAAAATATTTAAAGATAAAAAAATTTCTGTAGCGGGCGAATGGTCAAAATCCGGAATCTATTTGAATTTCAAAGAAAGTGATATTAAAAAAATTTCATCAATTAATTTAGATTGTGTAATAAGATGTGGAAGCGGAATTCTTAAAGGTAAAATTTTAGATATATTTCCTTTTGGTATACTATCATTTCATCATGGAGATAATAGAGTTATAAGAGGTGGACCCAGTGGTTTTTGGGAAGTTTTAAATAACCATCCAAGCACAGGTTTCATTATACAAAAATTGAATGATGAGCTTGATGGTGGCGATGTCTTTGTAAGAGGAAATATTATGACAGAAAAATTTTGGTCTTTGAACAACGCCCAACTTTTAGAAAAATCCAATATTTTTTTTAAAGAATTACTCAATAAGATTGCAATTAATGGTTCGTTACCCTTAGTAGAAAAAAAAATTAATTTAAAAAAAAAAATATTTAAAATGAATACCTCTTCTCTTTTGAAATATATTTTAAAAATTTTAATTCCCAAAATTTTAAATAAGGTTTTATTCTTAAATAAATTAAATTTTGTTTTTGGGAGGAAAGTTGAAATATGGAATATAGCTTATTCAAATAATAATGATTTTCAAATGTCTTTTTCAAATTTCAAAGAAATCAATAATCTTAAAAATAATTTTTTTGCTGACCCATTTATTTTCAAAAAGGATAATTTGAATATTATTTTTGTCGAAAATTTTGATTATCTTGAAAATAAAGGATGTATATCTGCTCTTAGTATAAACGACAATGGGTATAAATATTTGGGAAATGTTCTAAAAGAAAGTTTTCATTTATCATTTCCATTCATTTTTGAATGGAATAAAGAAATATTCATGGTTCCTGAAACTCACCACAAAAAAGAAATACGTCTTTATAAATGTGAAAATTTTCCCATGAAATGGGGACTTCACAAAGTTATAATGAAAAACGTTAATGCTGCCGATACTATGATCTTTAGAAAAGAAAATATTTGGTTTATGCTTACAAATATTTGTAGCGCAGGATATGGCGAACATCAGAGTGAATTGCATATTTTCTATAATAAAGATCTATTTTCAGATAATTGGAAACCAATTAAATCTGGAAACCCAGTAATATTCGACTCAATGAGAGCTCGAAATGGTGGTTTTTTTTTAAATCAAAACAACCTTTATAGGATTAATCAAATTCATGATAAAGATCATTACGGTAAATCTTTTGGTATTAACAAAATAGAATGTCTTAATGAAAATGAGTATAAAGAAAGTCGAATTTCAAATGTTGATCCTTCTTTCAAAAAAAATATTATTTCCACTCATCATTTCAATGCAGATGAAAATATTGCTGTAGTTGATTTTTGTAAAATTGAAAGAATTTAGTAAATGCAAATTTTAAAAAAAATAAAAAAATTTATAGAAAATCCAATAATTCGAATTATTAAATATTGGGAACATAAGAAACAAAATTTCATAATCAAATTTTTGTACGAGGGCAACATAGAGATCAAAACTCCAAAATTGTCTTTTATGGAAGCTTTTTTGGGTTATGGGATTTTTGCAAAAAGAAGCTTTTATCTAATGAGCCGCCCTTACTCTGAGATCTTATTACGAAATATTATTTATAATTTATTTAAAGATAAATATCTAAAGACAAATTTTTCAATTATAGATATCGGAAGTTGGATAGGCGACAACGCTCTAATTTGGGCAAAAAATTTGAGTGAAAATGCAATGGTTTTTGCAATAGAACCTTCTGAAAAAAATATTGATTATGCTAGGACGCTTGCAGATCTAAATAATATAAAAAATATTGAATGGTTTAAACAAGTTTGTTCAGAAAATGTTGGTGATAAGTTGATTTTTGAGAAGACGCCAACAAATCATTCGGACAACATAAAATTTAAAGTTGGTGATACTAAAGATTCCATATCATCCTCAACTATCGATCATTTAGTTTATCAAAAAAATACCGAAATCGGATTAATTCACATTGATGTAGAAGGTTTTGAATTAAAAGTCATAAAAGGTGCATCAAAAATAATAGAGCGAGACAAACCAACTTTAGTTTTTGAGCAGCACATATCACAAGAAGATCCTGATCTTATATTCAAATATTTAAAAACTTTTGGATATCGTATCTTTATGATTAATGAGGTAATCCCAGGAAATGATTTAGATTGCCGAAATTTTATAGCTTTTCATTCATCTAAAAAACTTCCAAGTTTTGAAAAATTTACAGAAGATGATTTAAAAAATCTGGGTATCAGTCGTTCGACAATTGGTCCAGGATTAATAGAATTTTAACACATTTATTTATACTATTCCCCTTAAATTCTTATCTCCAGAGAAATAACTATCAAAAATAAAATTGGCTTCACTTAAGCTGTATAAGCCGTTTTTAACATTATAAAAGTTAGAAATATTTTTTTTATCGATGACTGTTTCGACTACACATTCAAAAAATTTATCGCCAAGGAGTGAAGAAATATAAGCTCTATGATTTCCCTCACCTGACATACACCATCTCCACTCATCTTTATTAACTAATACACAAATTTTTGGGGAGTCTTTGAAGTCAAAGGATCTCAATCCGTCTTTTTTAATATTTTTTAACAGGTATTTACTCTGATTGTATTGAGATTTAGCATAATCATAGGAGTAAAAAATATCTTCATTAGTTAAATTATGCCGATTTTTAATATTTTTGTTATGTTTTGATCGATTATCAATAAATTTTTTCTTGTAAATATTAAATTTTTTTTCAATATTTATTTTTTCCCATGGCATTACTAAAGACCACGCAGGATATTTTGCTAATTTATAATTATTTTCAAGACCTACAATATTTGCGGCATTCAAATTTTTTTCTTTTTTCAAATGTAAAAATAGTGTGTTGATCAGTGTTTCTTTATCGACATCATTTAATATTTCATTAATAAAATTTCCAAATAAATCATTTTTTAAATTTTTTTTAAATGATAATCCTCTAATACTCTGTCCCAAATGAAATGGAACTTTGATTTTTGTATTTGGGGTAAACTTAACTTTTGTTAATCTTAAAATTTTTCCTTTATTTTCTTGAGCATTAAGTTTATCTAAATTAAATAGACTTTTACATAAACTTAAAGACTTAAAAAGAAAGTTTTTTAAAATATTTAAATTCACTTATATTTATTTTTGTCTTTCAAATATATCTAAATAAGAATTTGAAGAACAATTAACTACTTTGATTTTGTATTTTTTAGCTACAATTGAGAGTAAATACATTTGATAGAAGGCTATCCACACACTATATAGAGACTGATGAAGTTTTTTTCTTCTGTAATAAAATTTTGTACCAGCATTTGATTCGGCCTTAGTATTTTTATAAAAATGTGAAAACTTAGAACTTACCTTGTTGGTTTTCTGATTAACCTCAAGTTCTTTGAAAGCAGAAAAATCAGCACCATATATTTCTATGTGTGGAAGTTTTCTTTTTATAGCATCCCATAGTGATAAAATTAAAACATTAATAAACATCGGTGTAGCAATTCCAGTTGATAGAGCAAAGACATTAAGCTTCTCAGTTTTAAAATTAAAAAAATTAGTTTTTACTGGTATTACTCTAATAAATTTATTTTTTTTTAGTTTTTGTGAAACAATATCTGCACCTTCGTATGGGCATAATAAAATCATTTGCCAATTTATTTTTAACAAATTTTTATATAACTTTATATTGTTTCGTCTATAATTGACGTTAACATCCTTACGCCAAAAAAGTGGATCTGAAAAAGCGTAATATTTTGGTTTAATTATTTTAAATTCTTTGTGAGATGCAAAATAATTTACACAATAAAAATCACTTTTTTTTTTTTGAGAAATTACATATTTCATGTCATTTTTTAATGAAGGGCCATTTGCAATAATTATAGTCTTGTTATTTTTTTTTTTAGTTGAATAATTTTTTTTATACTCAAATCTATTTAGAAAAATTTTAGCTAAAATAGCATAAAATAAAAGAATTATATCGTGAATGAAATAAATAAATCTATTCATTTAGATTTAATATTATAGAATTAATTTATTTATTAAATACATATTTGTCCATATATATTAAAATATGAATGAAATTAAGTTGGGATCAAATAAAAGTTTTGGAATAGTTTTTTTTATTTTTTTTTTATAATTTCAATATATCCTGTCTTGTATTCTGAAGATATTAGAATTTGGTCATTAATTATATCATTCTCCTTTCTGGTTTTGGGCCTAATAAACTCAAGGCTATTGACACCATTGAATAGATTGTGGTTTAAATTTGGTATTTTACTTGGAAAGATAATTTCTCCTATAGTTATGGGTATCATATTTTATCTTGTTGTTACTCCAACAGGGCTGATTTTAAAAATTTTCAAAAAGGATATATTAAATTTAAAATTTAATGATAATAAATCTTATTGGAAAATAAAAGAAAACAAAAGTAAAATGAAAAATCAGTTCTAAAATGAGTTTTATAAAAGAATTTTGGGAATTTTTAAAAATAAGAAAAAAATTTTGGCTATTTCCGATTATATTTGTCCTTATAATTTTTGGTGGTCTAATAGTTTTAACACAAGGTTCTGCGGTAGCACCCTTTATCTATACAATATTTTAAAGTGACATCTATATTAGGTATTTCTGCATTTTATCATGATAGTGCAGCTTGTATGTTAAAGGATGGGGAAATAATCGCAGCAGCACAAGAAGAAAGGTTCACAAGAAAAAAACACGACCGTAGTTATCCGTATAATGCCGTGGAATTTGTTTTAAAATATTCAAATTTAAAATTAAGTGATGTAGATAAAATTGTTTTTTTTGAAAAACCTTTTTTAAAATTTGAAAGGCTATTAGAAACATATGTTGCTTTTGCTCCAAAAGGTTTTGTATCTTTTGCAAAAGCAATGCCCATTTGGCTAAATGAAAAATTATTCCAAAAAAAACTTTTATTTGACAAACTTAAGTCACATGATGCTAAATATAAAAGTGACAAAAATATTTATTTTTCAGATCATCATCTAAGCCATGCTGCGAGTGCTTTTTTTCCATCGCCTTTTGAAGAAGCAGTTATATTAACTGCTGATGGTGTAGGTGAATGGGCAACAACCACTGTTGCTATAGGAAAAAAAAATTATTTAGAGGTAAAAAAAGAAATACATTTTCCACATTCCCTCGGTCTTTTATATTCCTCATTTACATATTATACAGGTTTTAAAGTAAATAGTGGTGAATATAAACTAATGGGTTTGGCTCCATATGGAAATCCTATTTTTGTGGATAAAATTATGAAGTTAATTGATATTAAAGAAGACGGATCGTTCCGACTTGATCAGAGATATTTTAATTATGCCACTGGATTAACCATGACAAATGATAAGTTTGATAAACTTTTTGGAAGAAAACCTCGAAATCCTGAGACCGAACAAATTACTCAATTTCATATGGATATAGCTGCCTCAATTCAAAAGGTCACTGAAGAAATTATGATAAAATTAGTAACTGCAATTAGAAATGAATATGAAATTAAAAATCTATGTTTAGCTGGTGGTGTCGCTTTAAATTGTGTGGCTAATGGAAAAATCCTTAAAGAAAAGATTTTTGATAAAATATGGATACAGCCTGCAGCTGGAGATGCAGGAGGATCATTAGGGGCTGCATTAGCACTTTGGTATTTAGAAGAGGGAAAAAAGAGAGTTGTAAATAATAAAGATGATATGAAAGGAAGTTATTTGGGTTGCGAATTTACACAAAATGAAATTGAAAAAGAATTAAAATCTTTGGGCGCTAACTTTAAAACCTATGATTATGAGAGTATATTAGACAAAACATCTGATTTTTTAATGAATGAAAAGGTGGTTGGATGGTTCCAGGGTAGAATGGAATTTGGACCGAGAGCCTTAGGTGCAAGATCAATTTTAGGTGATCCTAGATCTAGTAAAATGCAAAAAAACTTAAACCTTAAAATTAAATACCGGGAGAGCTTCAGACCTTTTGCGCCATCAATACTTAATGAGGATTTAGCTAATTGGTTTGATATTAATATCGAAAGTCCATACATGCTATTAGTTGCTAACATTAATTCTGAAAAAAAAATTGAAATGACTGAGCATGAAGAAAAGCTTTTTGGGATAGATAAATTGAATATTAAAAGGTCTGAAATACCAGCAGTTACTCATGTAGATTACACAGCAAGAGTGCAAACAGTTGATAATATAAATAATAAATATTATTACGATCTAATATCTAAATCTAAGGAAAAGACTGGTTGCCCCATTTTAGTTAATACATCTTTTAACGTAAGAGGTGAGCCAATAGTAAATACCCCAAGTGATGCATTTAAGTGTTTTATGGGTACTGATTTAGATTATTTAGTAATTGGAAATTCTATTTTAGACAAAAAAGATCAAAGTTCCAAATTAAAAAAAAATTATTCTGAAAAATTTGAAAAAGATTAATTTTTAAGAGATAGATATAAATTTAGTTAATTTACTGAGATGAATTTTTTAAAATAATCATTAGTTTCAATTAAATTATTGTAAGCTCCTTCTCCCATTATTTGACCTTTATCTAGAAAAAAGATTTTATCACATTCCTTTATGGTATTTAAGCGGTGAGCAATAATTATAATTGTAGTTTTTTTGCTTATATTTTTTAAAGCATCCATGACTGCTTTCTCTGTTTGATAATCAAGAGCACTGGTTGCTTCATCTAAAACTAACAAATTTTTTTCATGATATAATGCTCTTGCAATCCCAATTCGTTGACTCTGTCCCCCAGATAATCTGACACCTCTTTCACCGATTTTAGTTTGGTATTTAGATGGCAACTCATCAGTTACAAATTCATGTAAATTTGCAATTTTGGAAGCTTGTACAACTTTGTCATAATTGATATTTTTTGCATTTGTACCAAATGCAATATTTGCAGCTATCGTATCATCAGATAAGAAAATTTTTTGTGGAACATAGCCAATTGATTTTTGCCACATTCTTTGATTATTTTTATTTATATCTATTTCATCAACTTTCACAATCCCATTTTGAGGATTAAGTAAACCAAGAATAATATCTACCAGTGTGGTTTTTCCGCTACCTGTTTTTCCTACAATTCCAATTCTTTGTTTTGCAGATATATTTATATTAATATTCTTTAGAACTTTTTGAGATGAGTTTGGGTAATTATAATCGATCTCTCTTAAAGTGATTTGATCGTTAAAAGAAAATTTATCTTTATTTACAATTTGTTGTCTCTTCTCTAATTTTTCCATATCGTTATATAAGTTATCCAATGCAGGTCCAACAAAACGTAATAAAGTGAAAGATATGTAAATTTGTTGTAATGCTGGCATTAGACGATACCCTGCAAAAACATAAAGTGCTATTACAGGAATGACTGTATTAAGATTTCCACTATCCGCTAACAAATTTAACATTACCAAAAGCAATCCGCAAAAAGCAACGGCCTCTAAAGCATACCTGGGTAACTGACTTGTTATTTTTGCGAATGCTTGGTTGTAAGCAAATTTTTGAGCCGGTAGTGCAAAACGCTCAGTATAAATATTTTCAAATCCACCAAGTTTAATTTCTTTTGAAGCTCCGAAAGCTTCGCTAACTGCAGTAAAACGATCACTATCTGCTTTAACACTCTCTTTTCCAATTCTGCTTAAAAAGGTTCTAACTAGTTTGTAAATTAATGCATAAGCCAAACTGAGTGTGAAACCAGCTATTATAGCTAGTTTGGGGTTAATTAATATTAATAAAGTTAACAATACGATTGCAACAATGCTATTTGCAATTAAAGTAACCATCGGGCTAATACCACTCGACACAACTGTACGTACTTCTGAAAGAATTGTCTTACCAAGATCTGCACTGTGTCGATTTAAAAACCAACTATATGGTTGATGCAAGTAACCCTCTATTAATCTTTTACCAATACTGTATTCCCTCATTTGCGTAAATCTAAATTGCGCATAAAGCGTCAAAGCTTTAAAAATTAGAGAAAAAACTAATAGTATTAAGATAATAATACCTAAAAAATAAAAAAATTGCTGTTTTGTTTCTATTCCAAACATTTCTGAATAACTAAAAGCTGAACTGAGTATTTGATTTGTTTCAATAATATCAGGGTTTGAAAGTACAGCAATAAATGGCATTATAGAGGCAATACCTAATACATCTAAAAGAGCCATCAATAGTATCATCATAAATAAGAAGCCCATTTTTTTTTGCTCTTTAGATGTTAATAAGTATAATAATTTTTTTATTGTTTTCATGTATGGTTAAAAGAGAATATATTTTTAAATATCCATTACTTGATAAATTTTAGAATTATCTTTAAATATATAATTCTATTTTTTTTCATTAATTATATCTTGATTTATTTTTTTTATACATTCTAGAATTCCTTGACCTAAATCGATATAGGAATTAGAAAAAATTTTTTTAGCTTCTTCTGCCTGATAAGAATATGGAGTTGTTTTATAATGGCCAACTAAACTTTTTTTAATCCGCTTAATCTTCAATTTATTTTGCATGATTTCGTTTATCATTGTTAGTAATTCTATTCTTTTAACTTTTTCCATTCCTGTTAAAATAACATTTTCATTTTCATATTCTTTGTCTTTTATTACTTTTACGGATAATTTAGCAATATCAGACGCATGTATGAATTCTCTTATATCTTCTCCATCACCCTCATAAAGTAATTCACCAGTCTTTATTGCATGATACAACAAATTATAAATATAATTGTTACGATAAGCTCTTTCACCATAAACTGATCCATATCTGATAATTGTATATTTTAAGTTAAATCTGTTGTGATATTCAATCGTTAACTTTTCACTTGTTTGTTTACTTATTCCATAAAATGAGCCCTTATTACTTAATGCATATGCACTACTTGCATATATGAAACGTTTAATTTTTTTGTTTATTCTGCAAGCGTCTAATAAGTTGAGATTTCCTAATATATTGGTTCTTACTGTTTCAATTGGATTTTTTCTAGCATCATCAAGATTTGCTAAAGACGCTAGATTGTAAACTATGTCTGATCCACTGATAATTGATTTAACACTCTGTAAATTTAAGATATCCACTTTTATAAATTTTCCTTTAAAATGATTATTTTCAGGCTGATGTTTGTCTGCTATTGTTACATTAAAACCATTTTTATTTAACTCGTCAAACAAATATGATCCTAAAAAACCACTTCCACCAAATATTACAACTTTTTTTTTCATTGAATTATATTTTATATAAATTGATTCTTACTATTCTTTAAACTAATTTGCATCTTTAAAATTTTATTTACTAAAAATAATTTTTAATCTCAATTTATTAATAAATAAAAAAATTTATATGAAAGAGATATTCATGTTTTATTTCAAACTTTTCTGCATACAGTCATCATATGTGAGCTTAGTCGATTATCACTCAAATGTTTTTGCATCAGTTGCTTCTCTTTTTCATTTGAATAATCCAAAAAATCTTTCCAGAATTTATCTTTTACATGTTTCTTATTATTATGCATAATATCAATGTCGAGCTTTCCTGGTGTATTTACCTCAATTACCTCAAAACCAACCTTCTCAAGTAAAAGATTGATAGATTTTGGATTTAAAAAATTCAAATGCATGGGAGGACTTACAGCTTTAGAATTTTCCCATAGAGTTCTAATATCAAGACCCATGCCGCTTAAGGTTGTAAAAATAAATAAATCTTTTTTATTCATTAAATTGTTTAAAATTTCTAAGAAGGCCTTTGGATCATAAAGATGCTCAAAAAGTTCAAAGCTTACGAAAGTTTTATTATCATCTATTAAATCTTCTTTTTTTACATTTTCTAAAAATTTCATTAAAGTATTTAAACCCTTTTTTTCGCAAGCAGCAGATAGATAACTTGATGGTTCAATTACTAAATGATTTATTTTGGATAATTTTAAAAATTCTACCATAAATAATCCATAGCCACCTCCAATATCTATAATCTGCTTCGTGTCTGGTGCAAATTCTTCAATTTTTTTTTTGATCATATTTGCTTTTGGTTCCCATAGCAATTTTGTTCTATTTTTTTCAGTTGCTTTATAAAATGTAGTTGCCCAATATTTAGATGCTTCACCTTCAGTATAATAAGCATCAAAATGTTTTTTTTTTGGTCTTGGTGATACGTATAAACTTTTACATTCATAACACTCATCGAAATTAAAATTGTTTTTAACAAAACTTTTATGTCCTTTTAAACCACATGCGGGGCACAAAATATCATCGCTATCTGTATTGGTGAAATATTTCTCGATATCTAATTTATTTAACCTTAAAAGCTCATCAAATAAGGCTTGTGGTCTGATATCATTTTCATTCATTTAAGAATACTTTTCATAAAGTTTGTCTTTTTTCATGATAGCAGCAACTGAATCAAGGTCTTCTTTAGTATCTACAGCTTTTGTTATAAATTCTGTATTAACCATTCTTACTTTGCCTCCATTTTCTAATATTCTCATCATATCTATGGACTCTATTACTTCGAGAGGTGTGGCCTGCATTTCATTGTATTCTAAAAGAAAATCTCTTGTAAAAGGTATTATACAAACTTGTTTTTTCATCGGCACTTCAAGTATCCCTTTTTTTCTTGTAGGTATTGGCTCTCTACTAAAATAAAGAGCGTTGTTAAATTTATCAAGAACCACTTTTATCTCATTTTTATTCTCAAATGCTTCGATTGAATCTATATCCGCAACAAGGTTTGTGATCGGTATTTTATTGTCTTTTAACATTGGTGCTATTGACTCCTCTATCATTTTTGGGTGAACTAAAGGCTCATCTCCCTGAACAAGCACCATTAGATTGCACTTTTCGTTAGTTTCTTTCTCTATTTTTATCATAGCTTCTGCGCATCTATCTGTGCATCTTTGGTGATTTGCACTTGTCATTACTGCCTTCCCACCAATAGAATTGATATAATCATAAATTTCTTTATCACATGTTGCCACGTAAACTTCATTTAATAATTTGCACATTTTAACTCTTTTATATACATGTCCAATCATAGGAATACCTAATATCTCTTTCATTGGCTTGTTTGGGAAACGACTTGAATTCATTCTTGCTGGAATTATTGATATAATATTTTTCATTTTGAATTTTTTTTTATTTCTTTTAGGCCATTTATTGCGGCTTCTCTCATAAACATATAGTCAATTCCATATGCTAGAAAATTACAACCTTGCTGAATCTTGTTTTGAATTTCTTTTGGATCTGTATCAACCACATGAAATCCTACCGAAATATTTTTTTTTTTACACTTTTCTATTATTTGCTCAACAGCATTTTTAAATTTACTCTCTTCAAAATTTCCTGGGCTACCCATTGAAGCAGACAAATCATAAGGTCCAATTAAAATTCCATCAATACCATTTGTATCAATTATGTTATCGATATTTTTTACTCCATCCACATGCTCTATTTGAGCTATAATTACAAGTTCTTCATCTACCCATTTTTTATACTGTTGAAAATTTAAGCCATATTCAGAAGCTCTATACAAACCAACTCCTCTTTTGCCGCTAGGAGGATATTTAGAGTAACTCACTGCTTTAATTGCATCTTCTTTTGAACAAATCATAGGAACAATTATGCCATCAGCACCCATGTCTAGAACTCTTTTTATTATAACTTCATCGTTCTTACTTACTCTAACTAAAGCTTTTACACTTTTTGATTGAATTATTTGAATTAAATTTTTTGTAGTTTCAAGATCAATGCTTGTATGTTCAAGATCTATCGCGATCCAATCAAATCCAACTTGTGACATTACTTCAGCATTTGTCGAATTTCCCATCATCAGCCAACTACCTAATGACAATTCATTTTTAGTTAATTTTTTTTTTAACATGAAGGGTTTATTTATAATATAATGAGTATATCACAATACAATTTAAACTTAAATATTATTAACTTAAAAGATTGTGTTAAATAAAACTTATATAAATTATTTTACTAAGTTTATGATGGGTTTTTTTTTAAAAAAATTTATTAAATCTTTAGTTGCTTCATATTCCATTCTATTTCTACAATCAATAGTATGAGAGGCTACATGTGGAGTTAAAACACATCTTTTGAATTCTGTCAATTTACCTCTATAAGGTTCTTTATTAAATACATCTAATGCCACTCCTGAAAAGTAACCTTTTTTTAGAAAATCATATAAATGATTTTCATTAATCAACTCTCCTCTTGAGGTGTTAATTAAAAAGCTTGTCTTTTTCATTATCTTAAACACATTTTTATTTAATAATTTTTGTGTTTTAATTGTTTCAGGCAAAGTAAGACAAATAATATCAGAATTTTTAAAGATATAATTTTTTGATTTAAAGAAAATATTTTTATTAGTCTTTCTTCTGATCAAATCATTATAGTAAATTAATTTTGAACCAAGTTTAAGAAGTTGATCTGCTAAGCCTGAACCAACTCTACCTAAACCTATAATTCCAATTTTTAAATCTTGAATTCTAATACCAAAATGTCTATCCCAAATTTTTTTTTTTACTTCCGTGTTATGTATTGAAATATTTCTAATTAAATTAAAAATTAAACCTAAATTTAATTCTACAACAGCTGATGTTGGGGCATCTGGAGTATTTGTAATAACAATTTTTTTTTTATGTGCATAGTTTAAATCAATATTATTAACACCAATCCCAACTCTTGAAATTATTTTTAATTTTTTAGCTCCAGATAGCACTTTTCTATTCAGTGGCTCAACGTCGGCTATTAAACCATCATAGGATTTGATCAAATTTGAAATCTCATTTTCACTTAATTTTCTTTTTTTTAGATTTAAATCAAAATCAAAATTATTTTTTTTTAATAAATTTATTGGTGATGAATCATGTTCACAAAATGGACTTGCTGAGATTAAAATCTTGTTTTTTTTCATAATTTTTACTTAAATATTTTATAGATAAATAATTAACTATACCATTTAAATAATTAATGAAAGTATGTAAGTAATGTATATTAATTAAAAATATTTATTAATTAATGAAATTAAATTTCAAGAATAAAAAACAATTACTGTTAAAATTAAAGGATATTTTAGAAAATAAAAATTCAATAATAATTAGTGGTGGAAATAGTATTAAAGATTTATTTAGAAATTATAAAAATCAAATTGTATGCGATAAAATATTGCTAAGTGATGAGCGTATAGTAAAAAAAAACTCAAACCTTAGAAATGATTTTTTTTTTAAAAATTTAATTAAAAAAAAAATCATAAAAACAAAAAAATTTATAAATTATGAACATGATGAAT
>MDTA01013508.1_pt1 | contig 25917 bp, 21 predicted proteins | sample 811151 | NCBI WGS metagenome assembly MDTA01 (sample SAMN05326648, study PRJNA326480) | marine metagenome | isolation source: seawater | place: Indian Ocean: South | collected 2010 | reverse complement strand
TTTAATTGCTACCATAGGGCAAAACCAAAATCTTCTAATCCGCTTTGGCTAATCACTGATTGTAATCGACAGGCGTTGTGTAGGCGTCATCTTCATGCAGTTGCCATTACATTTCAGTAAGCCTCTGCGTTACCAGACCAACACTACCGTCACCTACAATTTTACCATCTAAGCTTTTTACCGGAACAATTCCCCCGGCGGTCGAGGTCAAAAAAATCTCTTCCGCGTCACGCATACGATCAACCGGCAGTTTTTCAAGGCGCGCCTCTATATTCAATTCCTCCGCCAACTCTAGAACAGTCCGACGGGTAATACCTTCTAAAACGCCCTCACTCGGAGAAATCAGATTGCCGTTGTCCAGCGCAAAAATATTCCATCCTCGACCCTCTGTCACATTTCCGTCTCCATCCAATAAGACGGCGTATCGAGCCTCCTTGTCGTAAGCCTCAAACAAGGCCTGCACAAAATCGAGGCGCCCATAGTTTTTGATAGTTGGATCGACCGCCTCGGGCGGAATTCGTATAGTATTTGCAACTACGATATCGCACCCCGTTTCGGTTTCTTCTGCGGAAACAACGGAATAATATGGTAAGGCCCATACCATTAAACGGTTCTGGCAAGATCTAAGATCTTTATGTCCACTCTCTGGTGTCCCTCGGGTTGCGACAATATTTACCATAGAGTTGGATAAGCCAGACCTTCCCACACAGCCTTGCAAGACGTCTGCGAAATCGCCCCTATTCATATCAAGTGTGTCGTAACGTCTTTCAGCGATGGCCTTTTCAAATCGGTCTAAATGGTCGTCCATCCTGAAAAATCGGCCTTCGTAAACATGCAGAGCGTCGTAACACATATCAGCTAGTTGAAAGCCTAAATCAGTAACAGGTAGGCGCATTTCGGACAGCGGAACATATTCGCCGTCAATGTAACCACAGCCATCTTTCCCATAACCTTTCTTGGTCGTCATGACTTACCCCTCGGTGTCATAATTTAAAAATTCCGCACAGCTCGCTTTTAGAGACATTTAGCACTAGATTAAAGGTAGTGTTCCCTAACCTTGCGAACATGTATGGTTTGGGATGGAGAATTATCCGTTTGGTGGCTTGAGCAGGCGGTCCTAATTAGGCATTCTCTGGTTGAGCAGCGTAAAACGACGAATTAGAAGACCTAGTAAACAGCTCTAACAAAAGGAACGGCTATAACGATGGTGGGCATGCGTTTTGAAGCCCCGGAAACTATCGACGCAGCGATCTCGCTTTTAGCGAACGCGAGCGGCGAAGCCCGGGTTCTCGCGGGGGGAACCGATCTCTTGGTTCAACTTCGCGCCGACATGATTGAGCCTGAGCTCGTTGTGGATATCAAACGGATCGCGGAAACGCGGACTGTAATTGAGGAAGACGGCGGATATCGCGTCGGTGCGGCTGTGGCTGGCGCCGAACTCAAAGAACATCCGTCATTTTCAAAAACTTGGCCCGGGGTCGTACATGCATTCGACCTGATAGGTTCAACGCAAATTCAAGGCCGGTGCACATTGGCTGGCAATCTTTGCAATGCCTCGCCGGCTGCGGACAGTGTGCCAGCTATGGCAGCAGTTGGCGCAATCGCTCGTATCGCAGGGCCGAAAGGAAGCCGTGATATACCCGTCGAAGAAATCCCGACCGGTCCTGGCAAGACGTCGCTCGCCAAAGGTGAGTTTGTTACCTCAATCTTCTTTCCAAAAAAGACCGATAACACAGGCGACGACTATCTTCGTTTCATTCCTAGGACCGAAATGGATATCGCTGTTGTCGGATCTGGCGTATGCCTCACTCTCGACAACAATGGGACCTGCACAGCCGCCAAGATTGTTCTTGGTGCCGTTGGCCCGACGATAATCATTTGCGAAGAAGCTGCAAACGCCTTGATTGGCACAAAGGTTGACGACGCAGCAATCGAAGCTGCGGGAGCGGCTGCAACGGCCGCGGCCACGCCAATTAGCGACAAACGTGGTACAGTCGAATATCGTAAGAAAGTCGCGGGTGTTTTGACCCGCCGGGCGACTGCTAAAGCGCTCGAACGCGCGAAAGGTTAAGCCATGGCAAAAATTCACGTAACTACCAGTGTAAATGGAGACGAGACAGAATTCCTTTGTGAGCCAGAGGAAACGCTTCTCGATATCCTTCGCGAAACACTCCACCTTACGGGCAGTAAAGAGGGCTGCGGTTCGGGTGACTGCGGTGCTTGCAGCGTCATGGTCGACGGTCGCCTCGTTTGCTCCTGCCTCGTTCTTGGAGCGGAAATGGAAGGCCGCGAGGTCGAAACCATTGAGAATCTGGCCGAAGGTGACAACCTTCATACTCTGCAGAAGAAATTCCTCGAGCATGCCGCGCTTCAATGCGGTATTTGCACGCCGGGCTTCTTAGTCGCTTCAAAAGCATTGCTCGAAAAAAACCCCGACCCTACCGAAACCGAGATTCGGTATTGGTTAGCTGGCAATCTTTGCCGTTGCACGGGCTATGATAAAATCGTTCGGGCCGTCCAAGATGCTGCAGCGGAGATGAGAGGAAGCTAATATGCCTGATGACGTTCGCATCACTGATCTTAAAAAGGTCGGAACCCGCCCAGTTCGCCCAGACGGTGTCGACAAAGTAACCGGACGCGCAAAGTTTGGCGCAGATTTCAATATGCCCAATCAATTGGTTGGACAAGTTCTGCGCAGCCCGCACGCCCACGCGATTATTAAATCGATTGATACTTCGAAAGCTAGAGCACTCAAAGGCGTCAAAGCGTTAGTTACCCGAGACGATTTTGAGGACATGCCATCTGAGTTGGCACCGGCTGGCGAGCAGCTTGTTAACTATAAGGACATGACCCGCAATGTCATAGCTCGGGAGAAAGTCCTGTATGACGGACACGCTGTTGCGGCTGTGGCGGCGACTAGCACGGCCATAGCACGTCGAGCGTTGAAGCTGATCGAAGTTAATTACGAAGTGCTGCCGCATGTAATCGACCCAGTTCCAGCAATGGCCGATGATGCACCTATCTTACACGAAGATATGATCACGGAAGGTGTCGACCCGGCGCCAACCAAAGCGTCTAATGTAGCAAAGCGCGTAGAATTTGGCTGTGGCGATATCGAATCCGGTTTCGAGCAGGCCGACATAATTGTCGAGCGTGAATTCGAGACGAAAGCCGTGCACCAAGGCTATATCGAGCCGCATGCATGCGTTGCGAATTACTCCGAAGACGGCACGGCTGACCTTTGGTGCACGACCCAAGGCCATTTCGTAGTTCGAGGCCACTGCGCCAAGCTTATTGGTATGGAAGTATCTAAACTCCGTGTCACATCCTCAGAGATTGGTGGCGGCTTTGGTGGCAAAACGGTTGTCTATCTCGAGCCGTTAGCTCTTATGCTCTCGAAACTTGCGCATCAACCCGTCAAGATGATTATGAACCGTGACGATGTAATGCGAGCCACCGGCCCTACATCGGGCGCCAATATCTGGGTCAAAATGGGTGCTAAAAGTGATGGCACCCTTGTGGCTGGCGAAGCCATTCTGAAGTATCAGGCTGGCGCATTCGCGGGTTCCCCAGTGCAGCCCGGTTGTATGTGCGCTTTTGCTCCGTATGACATGGAAAACGTCAAAGTCGTCGGCTTTGATGTAGTGACTAATCGGCCAAAAGTTGCAGCCTACCGTGCACCTGGTGCCCCAATCTCAGAATATGCGGTTGAATGCCTGGTGGACGAATTGGCACAGAAATTGGACATGGATCCAGTTGTACTTCGCCAGAAAAATCAGGCCAAAGAAGGAACTCGCGCCGCCTACGGCCCGAAGTTTGGTCCAATCGGCTATCCAGAAATGCTTGAACACGCCAAAGGTCTTGAGCAATACAAGACTGCTCTTGGACCTAATCAGGGACGTGGGATTGCATCTGGATTTTGGTTCAATATCGGTGGCGAATCATGCGCAGCTTTACAATTGAATGTCGACGGGACACTCAATCTGATGATCGGCACGCCGGATATCGGCGGGTCACGCGCATCCATGGCCCTAATGGCCGCAGAGACACTGGGTGTGGAATATGATGACGTCCGCCCAATCATCGGCGATACAAGTTCTCTTGGCTATACCTTCTTAACGGGCGGCAGTCGAGCGACCTTCTCGAGCGGAATGGCTGTGGTCCAGGCCTCGGAAGATATCATTAAACAAGCGTGTGCCCGCGCAGCGAAGGTTTGGGAGATCGATGAAGAAGCTGTTACCTGGGAAGCTGGGCTTATTAAGCCATCTGGCCCAAATGCTGGCGACTTCGAGCCGATGAGCTTGGCTGATATCGCCAAACATGCCAACAAAACCGGTGGTCCAATTGCCGGTCATGCGCAAATTAATGCGCAAGGGGCGGCGCCAAGCTTTGGCGTGCACGTGGTCGACGTTGAAGTTGACCCGGAAACTGGTAAAGTCGATATTCTGCGCTATACGGTTTTACAGGATGCTGGCAAGGCTATCCATCCGGCCTACGTAGAAGGCCAATTCCAAGGCGGTGCTGCGCAAGGTATCGGCTGGGCCCTCAATGAGGAATATATATACAATGATGAGGGTCAGATGGAGAATACCGGCTTCCTAGATTATCGAATTCCCGTCTGCTCTGATCTACCTATGATCGATACTGTGATCGTTGAAGAACCGAACCCACGCCACCCCTACGGTGTCCGTGGGATCGGCGAGACTCCGATCATTCCGCCGATGGCGGCGATAGCAAATGCAGTCAGTCGAGCTACTGGAGTACGCTTCAGCGAACTCCCGATGTCCCCACCGAAGGTGTTAGCGCGACTTGAGGAAGCGAAAATGGCGGCCGAATAAAACGTTTGGCTCAAATCAATTAAAGAAAACCCCTGCCCTAACGGGCGGGGGTTTTTTATCCTCAATTATCTAATTTTAGCTGCCAAAAATTGAACTGCTCGAACGGTCATTTTACTAACCAAACTATCTCAACAGCGAATTAACAAAGTAAATTCAATTTGCTTTTGCCCTTGAACATTCACTTTTAGTATCCGAATTATAAGTCTAATGGCACACGTAACCATCACAGCGGCCCTTGCGCGTCATACCAACGGCAAAACGGAATTTGAATATCCGAATGTCGCAACTATTAGACAATTGATAAGAGCGTTTTCTGAGGAGTTCCCTGATATAAAACCACACTTGGAAGAAGGCGCTGCTTTCGCCATTGATGGACAGCTATTCCAAGAAGCGCTTCTAGCGCCAATCCAACCTGACAGCGAAGTCCACATTTTACCGCAGATAGGCGGAGGATGAGGTTCATTGCCACGGCACTCTCCCTCTTTCTCTTCGTTAGTTCAGCCTTTGCGGAAGAGATCGGCAGTGTCTCTACTGTATTTAAGCTCCTTGGACCTAACGACAAAATCGTTATTGAAGCCTTCGACGATCCAAAAGTAGATGGCGTCACCTGCCACCTCTCACGTGCCAAAAAAGGTGGTGTATCCGGCGCTGTTGGATTTGCAACTGACACCTCTGATGCCGCTATTGCCTGCCGGCAAATTGGTCCAATCACCATCAAAGAAGAGTTAAAAGATGGCGATCCCGTCTTCAATAAACGCACTTCGGTTTTGTTTAAAACTATGCAAGTCGTGCGGTTTTTCGACGAAAAACGTAATGTGCTCGTTTATCTCGTCTATTCCGACAAGCTGATTGACGGCTCACCCAAAAATTCAATTTCGACGGTCCCAATTCTTTACAATTGGGAAAAATAGCCCCACTTCGAACCCTTGCCTACCTGTTCCTGCTCCGTAATAGTTAAACGAGAGCGACAAAGGAAAACGCATGGCTGAATCATTCGGTAGTTACGATTATATCATCGTTGGAGCGGGTACTGCCGGATGCGTATTGGCGAACCGCCTCTCTGCGGACCCGAATATTTCTGTTCTTTTGCTCGAAGCCGGCGGTAAGGATAATTATATCTGGACCAAAATTCCTGTTGGTTATCTCTATTGTATTGGTAATCCCAAGGTTGACTGGGGTTTTAAAACAGAACAAGAGCCCGGATTGAATGGTCGCGCCATTGACTATCCACGCGGCAAAGTTCTGGGCGGGTGTTCTTCCATCAACGGCATGATCTACATGCGTGGGCAAGCCCGCGACTACGATCACTGGGCTCAGCTTGGCAACCCCGGTTGGGGCTGGGAAGATATTCTCCCCTATTTCCTTAAATCTGAAGACAACCTAGCCTTGGAGCCAAGCAGCCTGCATGCGCGGGGCGGCGAGTGGCGGATCGAAAAACCGCGTATTTCTTGGGAAATTCTTGATGCTTTCATGGAAGCGGCCGCTCAAACTGGTCTACCGAAGGTAGAAGACTTCAACACCGGCAACAACGAAGGCGTTGGCTATTTCCACGTAAACCAAAGCAGAGGTTGGCGCTGGAACACATCTCGTGGTTTCTTGAAACCAGCCGCAAACCGCCGTAACTTGCGGGTTGTAACAGGCGCGCACACGAAAAAGGTCTTATTGAAGAATTCAAGGGCGTCTGGACTTATATTTGATCTGAAAGGTAAAGAGCATAGAGTTGATATTAAAGGAGAAATAATTCTTTCCGCAGGCGCTGTGGCCTCTCCAACGATCCTACAACTGTCCGGTATCGGTGCCGGTAAACGGTTAAGCGAACACGGCATTAGTGTCGAACATGAATTAGCTGGTGTTGGCGAAAATCTTCAAGATCATTTGCAGATCCGCTGCGCTTACAGGGTCGAGGGCGTAGAAACATTGAATGAGCGGGCAAATAGCCTGATGGGCAAGCTGGGAATAGGCTTAGAATACTTACTTTTCCAGCGTGGCCCAATGACGATGGCACCCTCACAACTTGGTGCCTTTGCAAAATCAGACCCGTCTTATGACACGCCAAACATCCAGTATCACGTGCAACCCCTCACCCTCGATAAATTCGGTGAGCCGCTCCACGATTTCCCCGCTTTCACTGCAAGTGTTTGTAATTTGCGACCAGAAAGTCGTGGATCGATCCGCTTGAAAAGCGCCGATCCCCACGATTCGCCTTCGATCCGGCCGAACTACCTCTCTGCAGAACGCGACAAACAGGTCGCTGCGCAAGCCGTTCGCTATACCCGCAAAATTGTAAAACAAGAGGCTTTAGCGAGGTATAAGCCGAAAGAGTTTAAGCCAGGCCCTGATTTAGAAACACCAGAGGATCTTGTTAAGGCGGCAGGCGACATTTCCAGTACTATTTTCCATCCTATTGGCACCTGCAAAATGGGTGATGACCCCATGGCAGTCGTGGATGGGCGGCTTCGAGTGCATGGCCTACGTAGCCTACGTGTCGTCGACGCCTCTGTAATGCCTACAATCACTAGTGGTAACACTAACTCCCCCACCTTAATGATCGCTGAAAAAGCAGCGGAAATGATCAAGTCTGACCGTCGCTAATCGTCATCTTTATTATTTTTTAATTGTGATAGAAATTTTCCAAACCACCGCCGTTGCATAGGGGTGTTACGGCAAAACTTTCCACCGAAATTACTCTCGTAGGGTAGCGGGATAACGTGAGAGCTTAAGCCGTTGTCGTAATTTGATCATTCTCCAATAATGTTAACCGCCACATTTCTCGGGTATTCCGTTCGTAATCAAAGCCAGTAGCCGCATGCAGAGTACTGCGGTTATCCCAAACCACTATATCACCCGCCTTCCAGCTCCATTTCACCGTGAAGCTTGGGCCGGTGATATGCGGTAGCAAGTCTCGAATAATCAGGACGCTCTCATCTTCAACACCTTCTAAATCCCACTTATCCAATCCCGCCTGGTCTATAGGCTCTCCTTTAGGGACGATGGCACAAGTCGAACTATTCAGACCATAAAGTGCTGGGACGCCACTAACCGGATGTTTCAAGACCACAGGAACACGGTTCGGAGGGTTTGCCGCTCGTTGCTCTTCAGTTAAAACCGGATAATCCGGTGAATAGAGACTGATTTTCTTATCATGGTGCGCCAAGGAGCATACTGCCTCCAAAAGCTCCAATTTTTTTTTCGTTTCATCGTCTAGACTTTCATAAGCCTGCCGCGTATCGGCAAACAAAGTCTCAGCTCCATTTTCCGGAGCTTGGCGACAATGAAACACAGAGCCGATGGGTGGGTTCTTGCGAAACGTCGAATCCGTGTGCCATACCGGCCGCCGGGTTTCCGGGTTGTAGCGTATGTCGTCATCAGACTTTAACGCTTGGACTTTCGCCAGTGATGCCTTGAGATTGCCAGACCCATCCCTGATATTGCCGATACGCAGGATCGGAAAACCAGGAACCATATTATGTTCTCGCGCTGCGAGCGTGATATCTTCGATCTTACCAAAGCAATTTGACCAAGTGATTAGCTGCTCGGGTGATGTCTCCAGCAGGTCTTTTCCTCGTACGGCGATCAAACCGCCATGCTGTGTCCAAAGGTCATAGACTTCCGCCTGAAATGACGAGGCTTCGAGGTCGTTCCGCGTTACGCCTTCTATCACAAGGCCAAAATTACCGTTCAATGCTGATGTTTTATGGTGCATCTATTCAGCCAATATTTCGAGTTTCACGCCATCTACAGCTGTTGCATATCCCGCTGGGCCAAAGCTAACCTTCTTGCAACGCGTAGCGCTCTGAATCGAACCGCTTAGCTCCTCTACCATCTTTTTGACAACTTTGTCCGCGCCATCAAGATCAAGGCGAATTCCTTCCAAGACTTTTGTTTGAGAAATTTTATGCTGTGAGCGAAGCTCCCGCGTCGCGTTCAGCAAGTCAAGGATAAGCGCCATCCCATCCGGCGTGGCTGCACTCTCGAGATCGTTGTCTTCCAAAGGCCATTCAGCGACATGGATTGAGACAATTTCTTCATAAGACTTATAGAGACGCTGGAAGATCGCTTCGGTAATGAACGGTAGATATGGCGCGAAGAGGGCCAACAGTGTGCGTAATACTTCCCACAGCGTTGCTTGCGCCGATGCTCGAAGTTCGGCGGAATAACGTTCCGGATTCCAGAACCGGTCCTTAACGATCTCAACATAATTGTCACAGAAAACGCCCCAAAAGAAGCGCTCCAAGGCTTCACGTCCATAAGCATAGTCATAACGTTCAAATCCGTCTGTAACAGCCTTGATCGTCTTGGCAAGTTCAATCTGGACCCAACGATCTTCAACTGAGCGGTCTGTTAGTGCCGGACGTGGGGCTGAAGGATCAAAACCCTCCAGCAGAATGTTACACAGACGAGCAACGTTCCACAACTTGATGACCACCTTCCGGCCAGTTCGCACGTCCTTCTCATTGAAGCGCAAATCATGCCCAAGATGACTACCCGCCGCCCAGAACCGTAGCGCATCGGCCGAATATTTTTTGATAACCGAATGCGGATCGTAGCGATTGTAGCCCTCTGTATCTGTAAATTTCTCAAGGTCACGTTTGGAAATTTTTTTGCCTTGCTCATTCAAACCCCAGCCGGAAATCATGCAATCCCGCCAAGGCAATCCATCATGATGGAAATGTGACTTTACAACCGTGTAAAACAACCAAGTCCGGATGATCTCAAAAGCTTGAACACGCAATGTCATTGGATATATCGACATGTCGCCTTTGCGGCCTTCAGTGCCAGCCCAGTTGGCGTTAACCAGTGGTGTTAGTGACGAAGTCATCCAAGTTTCCATGACGTCCGCCTCACCCTCAAACTCGGTGCCACCGCATTTAAGGCAACTCTCAGCTGGGCATGGCTGCTCAGCCGGGTCAACTGGCAATGTCGCCTCATCTGCAACCACAACGTAACCGCACCCTTTGCAGTACCAAATAGGGAAAGGTACACCGTAGAACCGCTGACGGGAAATATTCCAATCATACTTGAGACCATTCACCCAATCATCGAGGCGGACCTTCATGTAGTCCGGACACCACCTCAGCTGCTCACTCCGCTTTAAAAATTAATCTTTGTATTCAAGCAGCCGAACAAACCATTGAGGTGCCATTACAAATTCAATCGGTTGGCTGGAGCGTTCCGAAACAGAGACATTCTGCTTTACCTGCTTTGAATCTAGGATCAGCTCCTGCTCCTTAAGCACTTTTACAATTTCTTTACGCGCTTGTTCCACCTTCATGCCTGCGAACGGCCCAGCGAGTTCTGTCATCGTGCCATTCGGATTAATGCAGATGCGAGTATCGAGTTTATCATCCTTCCACTTTTTGACGTCTTCTCCATCGCCGAAGGTGCAAACTTGCATAAGGCCGGTGCCAAACTCCATGTCGACTTCTTCCGAGGTTCGGATCATCACCTTATGACCAAACAACGGGACCTCCGCTTCCTTCCCTTCCAAATGCTGATAACGTTCGTCCCTCGGGTTGAAGTACATCGCTACGCAAGCTGGAATGAGTTCCGGACGCGTTGTCGAAATGACTAGGGTCTCGCCCGTCTCTGCAGCCTTAAATGCGATGTCATGCATTTGACCATTGCGAGTCAGCGTATCAACATCGGCCTGTGCAAGTGAGGTCTCAAAATGTGTATCCCAAATTACAGGCGAATCGTCACGATACAGGAGGCCTTTATTGTATAAATCGATAAAGGATTTCTGTGAGGTGCGTTGACAATGGGGATCAATTGTTGAGTAACGCAACGACCAATCAACCGAAAGGCCAAGGTTTCGCCACATTTCTTCATAGGTCTTTGCACCCTTAGCCGTTTCCTCCATGCAAAGTTCACGGAATTTCTCGCGTGTAATATTTGACTTATTAACATTGTGGGTCTGCTCAACATAACGCTCGGTCGGAAGACCATTATCGTCGAAGCCCATGGGATAAAAGACCCGGAAACCCCGCATCCTTTTATAGCGCACTACAAATTCCGCCTGTGCATAAGACATGGCGTGACCAACATGGAGATGTGCTGCTGATACATAAGGCGGCGGGGTATCGATCGAGAACAGTTCTTTGCTATCATCAGCCACGTAGTCGTAAAGCTTTTCGCCTTCCCAAACCTCCCAGCAATTCTGTTCAATTGCTGCGTGGTCATAATCCTTCTCGATCAAATCTTGTACGATCTTCTTCATATCTCGCCTAGTCATCGGAATGCTGCGCACCAACTCACGCGGAGCGTATTTCTTACGGAGCCATCGGCGGCAAATCAAGAGGATGTGTCTATTTTCACTTCCACATAACACAGAAGAGATGTGAAATAGTCACTGAATTGTTACCATATAGATGAATTTTAAAATATTATCGGCGATTACCTATTCCGCATAAGACCCGCTCAAAGATTAAAAATCCCGACGAATTTACCGAAAATTTAATTAATTCGACTTCGCTAAGTCTCGTAGAAAGACGATGCCAGCCTGACTAGTTTTTCAGCCATTAACAATATTTATATCTTAAAAAATAAGAAGGTTTGGGTCCATCTGTGAGAAGGACCGTTTGCCACCTTGTTTATCCAAACGAATACAAGAGTTACCTTTTAAAAAACTGAACTGCCCGTACTATATACTTTGCCCCCAGGAGAAGATTCGATTTAAAAAATAGCTATTAATCTATTTTATTTGGCTTTCCTCGGGGGCAGTTTTAACCCGATTGCCAGCTGCAAAAAACTAACGCACGTTGGTGTCAGAAAGTACTTTCTTCAACGCATTTTCAAAATTTGCAACAGTTCGGTCAATATTCTGCAACTTATCAAGGCCAAACAAACCGAGGCGAAATGTTCGAAAGTCATCACTTTCGTCGCACTCCAATGGAACCCCAGCCGCAATCTGCACGCCTTCCGCCACAAATCGAGAACCGTTCTGCACTTCTACCGCATCGGTATAGCTGACAATCACACCCGGCGCCTTAAAACCATCTGCCGCGACACTCTTAAAGCCATTTCGTTCAAGCATAGCCCGCATCTTGTCACCCAATTCCTGCTGCTCATCGAATATCTTGTCAAAGCCGTAGACTTGAGTCTCCTTCATTGCCTCATGAAATTTCACCAATGCGTCAGTTGGCATAGTGGCGTGGTACGCGTGACCACCGCCTTCGTATGTTTCCATAATCGAAAGCCATTTCTTCAAATCACAGACAAAACTCGTACTCGTAGTCTGGTCGATTACTTTTCGCGCACGATCGTTCATCATTACAAGGGCGGCGCAGGGTGACGCACTCCAGCCCTTCTGTGGCGCGCTGATAAGGATATCGACGCCAGCTGCCTCCATATCCACCCAGATCGTACCGGAAGCGATACAATCCAAAACGAATAGCCCACCAACCTCTCGAACGGCGTCCGAAACTGCTCGCATGTATGCCTCGGGAAGGATCATGCCAGCAGAGGTCTCAACATGAGGTGCACAAACGAGTGATGGCTTGTGAAGACGGATTGCGGCAACTACCTCTTCAATAGGCGCAGGCGCATAAGATGGCGTTGCACTATTGTCCGATGGTTGTGCTTTCAAAACCGTGCAAGACGAAGGGATATTCCCTGCATCAAAAATTTGGCTCCAACGAAAGCTAAACCATCCGTTACGGATCACTATACAATCTTTGCCGGTAGCAAATTGTCGCGCCACAGCCTCCATACCATATGTTCCACCCCCGGGCACTATGGCTACCGACGTCGCGTTGTATACGGATTTTAACGTAGTTGAAATGTCCCGCATTACGTCCTGAAAAGAATGGGACATATGGTTAAGGGACCGATCAGTGAAAACTACTGAGTACTCTAGGAGGCCCTCCGGATCGACGTCCGGACGAATACTAGACATATATATCTCCTTTATCTGATCCGCTAAACCAGACCGTTAAAAACACAATTCAACGGTATGTCGGCAATAATGCACGAAATTCAACTAGCCTGCGGCGACACGTCGCTCATACCGGCCGCTCACCTTTCAAAAGTATCCGCTGGTGCAGACGTTTTTGCCCAACCGGATAGTCCATATTCACAGCATGAACGAGGCACCGATTATCCCAAAGCAAGAGATCGCCGACCTGCCATTCGTGATGATATTGATATTCTGGCTTAGTTATCTGCGCATAGACTTCGTCTAGTAACGCGTCGCTCTGCGCCCGTTCCCAACCGACGATCCTATCAGTCCGATTCGAATTAAAATAGAACGATTTATAACCGGTATCGTCGTGCGTACGAACGAGGGGATGTTCTACCTCAGGCGTCTCATCGATTTCTTCTGGTGTGCGCATTTTGGGACGACCAGGGGCTCTCACGGTGTCGTAGCCATGCACTGCCTTTAATCCATCTATGCCCGGCTTTTGGTCGTCCGGAAAATCCTCGTAGGCCCTCCGCATATTACAAAACTTTGTTTGACCACCTTCAATCGGAATAACGATAGATTGCAACATTGTCGCTTTGGCCGGTATCGCAAAATAGGAATCGTCGGTGTGCCATCCGGCCAATCGAGCGCTCATCAAATCATCCGGCTTGTCGTCGCTTGACTTATACGTACTCTCCAGAACCGAGACTTCCGGGGTCTCCAAATGGCGTTGAGTACGTATAAGCTGAAGCTGTGGTTCGCCGAAATACCCCGCAACACGAATGAAATCAGATGGCTCAAGCGGTTTGATACGAAAGCAAAGTAAATGATATTTGAGAAACGCCTCCTCAACTGCATTCGCTTCGTCTGACGTTAACGGTTTCGTCAAATTCGCACCCAAGACCTCTGCGCCAAGCGCCTTTCCAAGAGGTCGAATATCCAGTGCCATGGCCGTTTCCTTCTAGCTATCTAATTTAAAGAAATATGCTGCTCTCGTTCATACGGAAAGGCCATTAACATGAAAATCATTGGTTGCGAAACACTTCATTGCGACGCTGGTTGGAGAAATTTTTCATTTCTAAAACTACTGACAAATGACGGTCATATCGGGATATCGGAATACAACGAGAGCTATGGAAGTAAAGGGCTTACAGCCGTCATCGAGGCTCTTGTCGAAGCTGTCACAGGAGACGATCCATGTAGGCATGAATTGGTAAGTCAAAAACTCTACGCAATGACGCGACAGGCCCATGGCGGGCTAAATCAGCAAGCTATCGCCGCGATCGAAAATGCTATGCTGGACATCAAGGCGAAATCACTCAACGTCCCTGTTTACGAACTGCTGGGCGGCGCCATTCGAACGGAACTACCACTCTATTGGTCACATTGCGGAACTTATCGGATGAGCGAGGAAAATTCGAAAACCATGGGCCGCCGGCATTTCACAAAGTTGGACGATTTAGTGGAGCTAGGCGCAGAAGTCCGCGAGCGTGGTTTTAAAGCACTAAAGACCAATATTTTTCTGTTTGACGAGGATCCAAATCGACATTTTCCTGGTTTTGCTCGGGGTCCGGGTTGGCCAGAACTAAATGCAGACAAACGGCTCATCGACGCTCTTCGCGCGCAGTTAACCGCTTTCCGAGACGGCGGCGGCCCCGACATGGGAATCCTTTTGGATCTTAATTTTAATTTTAAAACTGAAGGATACCTGCAAATCTGTCGCGGTCTTGATGATCTCGGCCTGTTTTGGTTCGAAATCGACCTCTACGACCCAGATGCCCTTCGACACATACGCAACTCCGTGCAAACACCAATCGCCTCATGCGAATCACTCTTCGGCCTTCGTGGGTTCAAGCCCTTTCTCGAGAATTACTCGATGGACGTCGCAATCGTTGATGTACCATGGAACGGCATATGGACATCTTTAAAGATCGCCGCCATGTGCGAAGCGCACGAAACTAACTGTGCACCGCACAACTTCTACGGACACATATCAAGCCTAATGAGTGCCCATTTTTGTGCGGCCATACCAAACTTCCGCATAATGGAGATCGACATAGACGACGTACCTTGGAAAGACGATATTGTCACTAACCCACCAGTCATTAAAAATGGCGTTCTGCAAGTGCCATCAATGCCCGGCTGGGGCAGCGAGTTAAATGAAAAGGTTATCGCGGCTCATCCACCAAAGTAATCAACTATTGACCAGCGCGAACCAGTTTACCCGGCAACAATCCCGTATGTTCGCCGTCTTCGAACACCGCATCGCCGGCGACCATTGTCACCTTATAGCCGTCGGCCGCCTGAACTAAGCGCTTGCCCCCCGCTGGTAGGTCATGCACCAAGTGAGGTGCTCGAATTTTCAGGTTTGCGTGATCTATAACGTTGATATCAGCGCGAAGACCCGGCGTAATTCGTCCCCTATCCTTCATACCGAAAAAGTCAGCGGTCTCCGCCGTCTGCGCTCTTACAACACTTTCCAGCGGCAGGCCCGGCCCACGTTTACGGTCGCGCGCCCAATGGGTCAACAAATACGTTGGCATACTGGCATCTACGACAGAGCCGCAATGCGCACCACCATCACTTAACCCCGACACAGTACCTGGATCGAGCAACATTTCCCGCACATCTGACAAATCTCCAGCAACATAGTTAGTAACAGGGCAATAGAGAAATCGGTCGAGCCCTTCCGTTATGTAATCGTATGCGACTTCTTCCGCCGTGCGGTTACTCTTCTCAGCGATATTTACGACGCACCGCTCTTCAGAGGGTTCGTAATCGACATCGGGGCCAAATGTGTACATTCGATCCCAACGCGTGATCGCCCGCACACGCGATGGCGAGAGGCGGTCCATCGCTTCTTCCGACAACTGAGAATTCAGTACGCGCTTGCGCACGGCTGGATCGCGCATCCGAATCAAGCGTTCTTCTGGAGATAACGAGCGAAGTTCCTGATAAGCAGCATTAGCCGAAAACGGCGTCAACGTTGCGCCAACACCGAGCAACACTCCAACTGGCCGGCAAGCCACTTGACCCGAGAGTGGTGCACCTTCCGCCTGAGCGGCTCGAATATTTGATAGCAGCCGCTTCCACCGCGTAGGATCGCTGGTATTCTGCGTGACCAGGAACCAGACTGGTCTATTAATTTGCCGAGCAAGTTCGGTGAGCCAAGCTATCTCGGCCTCTTCATCTTCGAATTCCGTATTTATCCCAAAAGCACCATGCTTAAAGCCAGCAAGCGCAGAACCAATCCCCATCATCTCGTCGATCTCAGAATAACGGCTTGGCACGAACCCGCCAGATAACGTTTTGTGCGAATTAGTCTTAGAAGTTGTAAAGCCAAACGCACCTGCAGCAAGGGCCTCTTCCGTTAGCGCCCTCATATCGGCAATATCGTCAGCAGTCGCCGGCTCTAGGTTTATCGCCCGTTCGCCCATGACATATATACGTAAGGGCAGATGGCCGAGTTGTGCGCCAACATCAATTGTGCGGGGTTGGCGCTCCAGCGCATCCAGAAATTCGGGAAAACTCTCCCAATCGTATGACACCCCTTCCTCGAGCGCAGTCCCCGGTATTTCTTCTATAGCTTCCATTAGATCAATTAACTCACGGCGATGTTCCTGCTTAACAGGTGCAAAACCAACGCCGCAATTCCCACACAATGCCGTTGTTACTCCGTGCCATGATGAGGGTGCCAAAATAGGATCCCAGGTCGCCTGGCCATCATAATGCGTGTGAACGTCGACCCAACCCGGCGTGATCATCAGACCATCAGCATCTATCTCACGTTTGGCCGCCCCAGCCTTTCCACCGACTTCAGAAATCCGTCCATCATCAATTGCGACATCGCCTGTAAATGGTGCGTCACCATTGCCATCAACGATGGTGCCACTGCGTATTACCGTGTCATGCATACCAACTTCTCCCGGCATCTAGCTTTGGATTACAAACCTACGTAACCTCTTATAAATCTATAATTAAATGCGCATTAGCGTATACCCACTAAATTTCAGACCTTAGTTCGTCTTTCTCTTTATCGAAGAAATGCATTTAGGAGAGCTAGAAAGAATGGATGCAATTAGCATTATTAAGGCGCCTTATGGTGGTAATGCATTGATATAAATTCATCTCAGATGCCAAATGATCCCTTAGTCACAATGGATATCACTTGTGGAGAAATTAATGATTATCGATGCCTCACACACCGTAAACCAAGTCACCAATTTGGCTGATTGAAAACCATTTACTCGGAGGCCGCACATGCCTGCACCAATTTTAGGCCCAGACGGAAATCTGCGCTGCAGTTGGAGTGTAGTAACGCCCGAATATATCCATTATCATGATACTGAATGGGGCTTTCCCGTGGTCGACGATCGCCGCCTTTTCGAAAAATTATGCCTTGAGGGTTTTCAATCTGGGCTCAGCTGGCGCACAATTCTAGCAAAGCGCGAGAACTTTCGCAGAGCATTTAAGGACTTCGACTTCAATCATATAGCAAACTTTAAAGAGAAAGATGTGGAACGCCTCCTGGGAGACGCCTCAATTATTCGCCATCGCGGCAAAATCGAAGCCACTATAAATAACGCTAAACGCGCTAAGGAGATGATCAAGTCAGAAGGCTCTCTTGCTGCTTACTTCTGGAGCTACGAGCCAGACGAAACAGCCCTGCCTTCACCCCAAACAATTACAACGTCTCCTGAATCAATTGCGATCTCAAAAGATCTGAAAAAACGCGGCTGGAAATTTATCGGACCCACAACCGTTTTCGCTTTCATCCAAGCCATGGGCTTGATTAACGACCACCTAGAGGGGTGTGAAACACGAACGGAAGTCCAAAAGGCACGGCAAAAATTAAAGCGGCCGGTTTAAACCTACCCTAACCGTTCAATGTCTTCTCCCCAACGTTTTGTGAAACCGATATCAATATCAAAGAGATCAAGTGTCCGGCCTATAGTTTGGTCCACCATTTCTTCGATACTTTGCGGACGAGCATAAAAAGCCGGGACAGGCGGTGCAACAATCGCTCCTATTTCCGTAACAGCCTGCATTTGCCTTATATGGCCCGCATGGAGTGGCGTCTCCCGCAGCATGAGTACAAGTTTTCGGCGTTCTTTAAGAACAACGTCAGCAGCGCGAGATAAAAGCGACGATGTAACGCCGTTCGCAATCTCTCCCATCGAACGTATAGAGCAAGGCGCAATCACCATTCCCATGGTCTTAAAACTACCAGACGATATCGCGGCACCAATATCTGCAGCAGGATAAACCACATCGGCAAGGTCTTTTACGCCAGCAGCCTTCCACTCTGTCTCATATGCAATAGTAATTTCGGCTGATTTTGAAATCACCAAATGTGTTTCAACCGGTGTCTCTCGGAGAACCTGGAGCATACGGATACCGTAAATCACCCCGGAAGCACCGCTGATGCCGATAATCAGGCGTTGGGGAGTTGCCACCAATTAACTATTCCTCTTCCGGGTTAAAGTCGTCACCCATAACGTCTCGAATGGAGACCTGCGGATCTTCGAGTTTTTGCTTGAGCTGGGCTGTGCGCTCGCCATTGAGCAGATAATCGCCGTCCGTTGCGCGGCGGGCCATAGCTTCCCACTTCGTATTCCAATCTCCTAAAGAATATCCATACCAAGGAGCCTCGGGTGTTAGCGGCGGCAGATCGAGTTCGTCCCAAAGTTCCTTGGCTCGCAACATATGTTCCTTCGTCGGCAAGGCTACCGGCGGAAGATCGTATTTGAGCGTGGCATCAATCAACATCGTGGATTCATCGGACGAATCTCGGAGAACAGGACCATGGCCACGGGCACGATAATCAATGATCTGTATATCATTCACTGGATTCGCCCGATAGGACATTGCCCAAAGGATAGCATCTGCATTGTCAGGATCGATGTCATCATTAATTGCTATACAATATTTTCCCACCGCCGCTTGGTAAGAAGATATACCCATAAGTGCTCGCCATATCTCGGTTTTTTTCGCGTCGCGATCGACAGTAATGGCTACGAAACGCCGGAGATTGGTTAATGGTTCATGCAAAGAGACCTTCTGAACACTACGTATTCCAAGCGTGTCGCGTAGATAGGATTTAAACATCGGTTCGTAGGCGACGCGTTTAATCACGCTCGATTCGCTGGGCGTGACTTGACTAATTATAGAACTGACCACCGGATATTTTTGCATGGTGATAGCAGTAACATCCATTGTATTGTTGTATTCTTCGAGGGCTATGTAACCATGGGATTCACCAAAAGGCCCTTCAGGTTCCAAGTATTCGGGATCGATATAACCCTCAATAACAATCTGGGCCTCAGCCGGTACGTAAAGATCGACCGTTTTGGCTTTAACCGTATTGATCGGTCCGCCCGCAAGACCACCAGCGACTGTCAATTCATCAACACCAAGTTTCACTTTTTGAGGGCCTGTATATTCCACCACCGGCGGGCAGCCGAGAATAATGCAGACTGGCATTTTCTCCTTTCGCTTCTGATAACCCTTCCAATGATTATAACCGCCAGATTGTGTTGAAATTTGCATCATCACAGCCAGCCTATCCGCCGCCTTTAGATTGCCGCGGTATACACCCATGTTCTGAACACTGCTATCGATGTCCTTCGTAATCCACGTCGCGGCCGTAAAATAAGGCCCCGTGTCATAGCCCGGCGTCGAAATCGGGATCGGAAGGGCGTCGAGACCATTACCGGCTCCCTGCACTTCGGAACCAGTCATGATAATTTCCTGGCACGGCGCCTCAGCGACAACATTGGTCGAAACCGGTTGATTGAGACCACGCTCCCAAAGCGGACCAATATCGTCCAAGGTATCTGCCGCCATGCCAATTCGATAAATTTCGGGGTTAGCAGCCAAACCACCAATCAACACCGGGATGTCGTATTGTCGACCTTTGCTGTCCACGACATTTGTGAAAAGAAAGGCTTTGCGTTCAGCCTCAGCAATGCCGCCTCGAAATTGCCAGCGAACCAGCGGGTGCATTTCAGTATCTTTGTTAACCGGCTTATCGATACGATAAAGCAGATCGGCTTTATCGAGTTCTTCGATGTGTTCCCAAAGGTCCTTGTAAGCGCGTTCCTCTGCCATAATCGTCCATATTCCATCATTGGCCCGTTTGCTGGCTATAAGTATCGGTTCCTTCTATCCTTCGTCCAGCACCCTTCAGGAGTATTCCCAATGGCCTGGGTCAACAGACAATCCCCCAAAGGACCGGAAATCTTTTACGACCACATCGGATATTTTGTACACGACCTCAACCAAGCCGGACATCAACTTGAGAAACTCGGTTTTCAAATTTCGGACACAAATATCCAATATAATGAAGACGCCGATGGCATTCTTCAACGCACACATACATCCAACAAACTGGCTAAACTAAATTTAGGCTTTATCGAGGTTTTGGCCGCAACTGGTAAAAGCCCACTGGCCAATCAACTCACAAATATGCTCGAACGATATCAAGGCCTCCACGTAATCGCATTAACCAATGCGGATATAAATGCGACGGCAAAACGTCTCGCGGCCGCTGGCCTTGAGATGCAGGATCCTGCTCACCTCCGGCGTAAAGTAATCGTAGACGGTAAAGAAACACTGATGGTTTTTACCGTCTTAAGGGCCAAACCAGGTACTTACCCAGAGGGCCGTTTACAAATATTGACAAATCATACGCCCGAGAATTTTTGGCTTCCAGGCGAAATGGACCATGGAAACCGTGCCGATACCCTCACAGATTTACTAATCTGCGTCGAAGACGTTCAAGAAACGGTCAGGCGGTATGAAACCTTTTTCGGCGCCCAGGCAATTAAGATAGGAGGCATTCAAACCCTGGATTTGACGCGGGGTCGATTTCATTTCGCTACGCCTAATCAAGTAGCAAAAATGTTGCCGGGCTTTAATGCCCCCACTCTCCCTTTTACCTGCGGGCAAGGCCTCGGAAGCCAAGATTTGGCGGCCTCCAAAAAATACTTCGCTGGTGCCGGTATTTTTCCAGTTTTTGAGGATGATGACTTTTACTGCATCGGACCCGAAGATGCGCTCGGGGCCTATCTCCTGTTTCATGATAAATCTGTTGGGGCACCTTGGGCTTTACTCAACGAGCGCACATAGATGCGCTACAAGTGCTTTAGGAGCTGTCAAGAAAGGTGAATGGCCGCTTGATAGCATCAAGACCGGGTCGCAGGGCAACGCCGCCACCATCTCTTTTTGCAGTTCAAAACCGATCGCTTTGTCCAACGTGCAGTGGATATAGGCCCGCGACACTGAGCCGAACCGGGCTGCCGTAAATTTTGCTTTATCTCGAAATATACATACCGGCTCAGGGCCAATTCGATCTAATGCATACGCAAAGGTTTCATCATCCGCGTCCTGATAAAATGCGCGGCGAGCCGCATCGGCTGAAATCAAAACACAATCGGTACCTTTTACGTCAATACGAACGGCTTCCGTCAAAGCCTCGGTATCTCGCCGCGCAAGCGACGCTAAGGTTTGCCCGGATCTTGGAATATAGGCCGTTAGATAAACCAATTGCGCAATCGCTTTAGGTGCTTGCTCAGCCACTCTGGAGATGACAGCGCCTGCCATACTATGCCCAACAAGGACAACCGGTTCGGCGGAGCTAAGCGCTCGTTCAGTAACAGCGGCACAGTATAGATCAAGCGAAAGCGCAGACATAGGTGTCTCATCCGCCCCATGCCCTGGAAGATCAGGTGCATCCACAGTATGCCCTGCAGCTTCAAGCAAAGGTAATACACGTCTCCAGCACCAACCTCCGTGACATGCGCCGTGAATCAGAAGGAAATGGGCCAATTAACTATATCCGTGCCACCTTTTAGATTTTTTAACGTATCGCCGATAGGCCGGTCGCGACAGTGGTTCGTCCCTTATAATTATTCTGAAGCTGAGGCTATGGGACGCAACCAGCTTCTCTCCTTTTCACGGAGAAAACGGAACCCGTATGCCCGTTCGTATTGCGGCGGTGACGCTGCTTCCACATCAAGCGCAGCGGCAGCACGTACAGGCCAGTGAGGATCAAACAAAAGGCCCCGAGCGAGTGCCACCATATCTGCCTGACCATCCGCAACTATACTTTCGGAATGATGCGGATCATAAATCATCCCAACTGCCATCGTTGGAATTTCCGCTTCTCGCCGGATCTTATCAGCGAAATCAACTTGATAACCTTCCCCCAACTCGAGCCGCGTATTGCCAGAAATACCTCCACTAGAGGCACAAATATAGTCGCAACCAAGTTCTTTAAGATTTTTGGCATAGATTACCGAATCTTCAGGAGTCCAGCCATTTTCTTCCCAGTCTGTCGCAGATAACCGCAGGCCCATTGGTTTCTTTTCGGGCCAGACTTCCCGCATCGCAGCAAACACTTCTAGAGGGTAGCGCATGCGGTTGGTGATTGGGCCTCCAAATTCGTCATTACGTGTATTTGAGATGGGCGAGAGAAATTCATGCAAAAGGTACCCATGTGCACTGTGCACCTCGATCATGTCGAAACCCAGACGTTCCGAACGTTTTACCGCCTCGACGAAGGCCGTCTTAACAATGTTCATATCGTCTCGGTTCATTGCCTTAGGCGTATGCCAGCCCTCATCTTGAGGATTTGCAGAACTGCTTACTGTCTCCCATGCACCCTCACCCTCACTCAATGGATTACGACCTTCCCAGGGCAGGTGTGTTGACGCCTTTCGGCCAGCATGCGCAAGCTGAATACCCATTTTAGCCTGCCCATATTGATGGCAAAACCGCATGACACGGCCAAGTGCCTCTTCATTCTCATCTGACCAGATACCAAGGCATTGGGGTGTAATTCTCCCACGCGGCTCGACAGCCGCTGCTTCGGTAATGACCAGTCCATAGCCTCCGGTCGCAAACTGGCCAAGGTGCATCAAATGCCAATCCGTTGCATTCCCGTCGACCGCGCTGTATTCGCACATTGGCGAGACAACGACACGATTATCAAGAGTAAGATCGCGCAAAGAAAATCGAGAAAATAGACAGCTATTCATGTAAAATCCATTTGTTGAGATCAATTTAACGAATGTCTAACGCGCGCTAACACGTTCAACAAGTTATTGAAAACGTGGTATCACTTTCTCTCCAATCAAATCGATAGAACGCATGACTTGATCATGCGTCGTATGCCCTGCTTGCATCATCAAAACGATTTGATCGAGACCGATTTCCGCCCAACGTTCAATAACACGTGAACATGTATCTGCATTGCCGCCAATCACCATTGCATCTTCGACCAACTCCTGATCTGATCGGTTTTTGACCGTGGCCAATACACCCTTAATGCCTGCTGCTGAACCAAAGCGTAGTCGATTGAGCTCAGCATCGTTTTGGCCGTAGTACCATCGAGCACTGGCGGTAGCGATATCTCTACCGACGCTGTCATCATCGTGGCAGCAAGTAATAGCAAAGGCTCCCGCACTCGGATTTGCGTACTGGCCATCCCAATCCTCGGGATTACTGGATTTTATTTCCTGCCAATAGGCTTCAACTGCGGGTTTAGCTTCCTCCGGCGGCAAGCGCGTAACACCGATAACTCCCAAACCACGCTTGGCCGCTCGGGCCCAGGATTCAAGATTTGATGCGGCCGTCCAAAGCGGCGGATGCGGCGATTGAACGGGTCTAGGCACTACCTTTCTCGATGGCAGATCAAAGAATTTCCCCTGATAACCTGGAAATGTTTCGTGCTCAAACATGGACATCACGGCTGCAACGGATTCATCTGCATATGCGCGTGCGTCTTTGGCACTGACATTGAAACCTTCAGTTATATACTCCGCCGTGCCGCGTCCAAACCCAAACTCCGCACGCCCTTCGCTGAGTATATCTAAAGTTGCGACTCGTTCCGCGACATGAAACGGATGATGACATGGCAGGACGACAACACCGAATCCCAATCGAACGCGTTTCGTCCTCTGACTAATCGCTGCCAGCATCATATCCGGAGCAGCGCTATGGCCAATTTCAACATAAAAATGCTGCTCGGTAATCCAGATACGGTCAAAACCGGCCTCTTCCGCGCGAACGGACTGCTCAACCGCATTTAAGTGAGCTTCACTCTCGGTTGTTGCTGACCATGGTTTTGGCATCTGTAGCTGGATCATAAAACCAAATTTCATGCTTCCTCCCAGGAAATTTTTTCGCCTTTATATTTAAAGCTCCTATCCAGCGCTAAACTATGTGATGAAGTATTAAAAAATCGCCCCAGCCCGCGTCAATCAATGTTTGGAGACCTAAAATGATCATACGTAGTGTAGAAGACTGTGAAGACACAAGTAGAAAGGTCGCATCCGCAACCAGCGCCAGCACTCGACTTTTATTGGCTGAAGACCGAATGGGCTTCTCTCTAAATTTGACGGAAATTGAGCCAGGGCTCAACATTGAGATGCAATATAACCATCACCTGGAAGCAGTTTATTGTGTTTCAGGAACTGGAAGTATCGAAGATATTGATGCCCGGATTACGCATAACATCTCGCCTGGCACCATCTACGCACTCGATCAACATGACGCGCATATCCTAAGATCAGAGACAAAGCTTGAACTGATTTGTGTCTTTAATCCCGCGTTAAAAGGATCAGAGCAACGTGAACCGGGCGGCGGATATCCGGCGCCATAAAAATTCGACGCGATAGGATTGCGTGAACGGATGAAAATTCCACGTTGTTAGTACTTTGTACAACGAATCTATAGACGATCTTTTCGCCCGCTACGGGCCTGCCTATAAATGGTTTGCAACAATCACCTCAGTGATTGGCGGAATGACGGTCATTCTTGCTAGTTCTACTGTGAACGTGGCATTCCCGGATATTATGGGTGCCTTTGGGATAGGCCGCGATCAGGCGCAGCTATTATCAACGGGCTATTTTGGTGCGATGACTGGCGGAATGCTGCTCTCAGCATGGGTCATCCAAAATTTCGGACAGCGGGCAGCTTTTATCGCAGCCTTATTAATGTTTCTCTTCGGTTCAGCGATGAGTGGCTTTGCCACGAATACCGCTTTGCTCTCATTTGGACGAGTATTTCAAGGTACAGCGGCAGGTATAGTACAACCGCTTGCTATGGCAGTGACTTTTTCGGTGTGGCCCGCACGATCAAAGGGCATGTCGATGGGGCTTTTCAGCATGGGCATGGTTCTGGCGCCCATAATGGGGCCAACCCTGGGAGGCCTCGCGCTTGAGTACTTCAATTGGCATTATGTATTCCTGCTGCAAATTCCGACCGCAGGCATCGCACTGGTCATGGGTTTTCTATTCATGCCAAACAAAGAACTGCCAAAGAAGCTGCCAAAATTTGATTTTATTGGACTACTCCTCATGTGGGTAGCGCTAGCGTCTCTCTTACTTTCGTTTAGTTTCGGGCAGCGGCTCGGGTGGGTATCCAATATCATCATCATAGGCTTCATTTTGGGGATTGTATCTTCCATCGCCTTCGTACTGCGCCAAATCTACGGCCCGCACCCATTGGTAAATATGAAACTTTTTCTGGTGCCTCGCTTTAGTGCCGCGGCCGTCATCTCTTTCTTCGCTGGCTGCGCCTTCTTATCCTCTACATTCATGATCCCGTTGTTTGTTCAGGAAATCCAGCATTACACGCCATTACGTGCCGGCATGTTAATGATTCCCGGTGGCCTATCATTATTAATATTGTTCCCCTTATCCGGTCGCCTGACCGACATGTTACCAACAAGCTACCTCATCTATTTTGGTCTGTTTTCCTTTGGTATGGCGTTTGTTTTGATGTCTCAGGCCGACGTAAACACACCTTTTTGGACTTTTGTGTCCTTCACGATACTCATTCGGGTCGGAACGGCTTTCATAAGGCCCGTTATGAATACCGAAGCCTTGCGTGCCCTGCCAAATGATCTGGTAGATCAAGGCTCTGGCGTCGTCAATTTTATTAGAATGTTGGGCGCAGCTATTGGCACCAACGTGCTCGTTGTCTTTTTAGAACTGCGTATACCCTTCCATCTCGATGCCTTTACTGCGACACAAGTTTCCACAAGTCGGGCAAGCGGCGAATTAGTAGAACAGATAACACGCCTTTTGTCGGAGGCCGGTGTCGCGGAAGCAATCCGCAACACGGGAGCAATCCATTACTTGGGCGACGTCATATTGGCGCAAGCGAGTACGC
>MDTA01137843.1_pt1 | contig 25934 bp, 27 predicted proteins | sample 811151 | NCBI WGS metagenome assembly MDTA01 (sample SAMN05326648, study PRJNA326480) | marine metagenome | isolation source: seawater | place: Indian Ocean: South | collected 2010 | reverse complement strand
TTTTCTATCAGCACCAACTATTTTCATACTTTCAGTGAAAACATACTCAGCCATAGTTCCTAAAGGAACTGCAACTTTTTTACCTTCAAGTTCTGAAGCGTTAGCTTTAGTGATGCCTGATTTATTAGAAGTCACACAAGTTGTTCCTCCCATACCGTATTCCATAGCAACATCAACTAAACTAATAGGCGCTTTAGCCTTAACAGCATTTATGTAAGGCATTAATCCTTGTGAATAAGAGATATCAATATCTCCAGCTAACATAGCATCAGTCATAGCTACACCATTAGTAAAGTTAGTCCACTTAACTGGTACACCTAAAGCTTTTGCATATGCTTTTTTGTTCATGTCCTCAAGATTCGGAGATGGCCACTCCAAAAAGTACGCAACTCTAACTTCTTTAGCAGCTGCATTAGCTACCGAAGCGTTTAGAGAAAACGCAAATAAAATCCCAAGAACTGTGCTTATTATTTTTTTCATAGTTCTCCCGTGTCGTTTGTTAATTGTTGGGATTTAAGATGAATTTTATAGATAAGTAAACAGAAACTATTTGTTATTTTTAGCTTAGAAATCTTTTTATTTGTACGATTTTAGGGTTTGCTAACTTCAATTAAAGGTTGTATACAATATTTCTTGTCAATCTTTTAAAATTGTCTACAAGTAAATTTGACTGGAGAATTATGAGCTCACAAAATAGAACCAACATGCCAAATTCGTTAAACGAACATTGGATGCCATTTACAGATAATAAAAATTTTAAAAAAAACCCAAGATTAATTACTGATGCAAAAGGGGTTTATTTAACAAATCATCAAGGAAAAAAAATGATTGATGCTAGCTCTGGATTGTTTTGTAATCCTTTAGGCCATGGAAGAAAAGAAATTACAGAAGCTGTATCTAAACAATTAGAAAAATTAGACTTCTGCCAACCATTTAATCAGGGTTATGGAGGTTCATTCGAATTAGCTACTAGAATAGCAAAAAAAACCCCAGGAGATTTAAATAAAATTTTTTATACGATTTGTGGATCTACAGCTGTAGAAACAGCTATAAAAATTTCAATAGCTTATCACAGGGCTAAAGGAGACTCAAAAAGGTTTAGATTTGTTGGAAGAGAAAGAGGTTACCACGGTATGAATATCGGAGCTACTACAGTTGGAGGTATGATTAACAATGTAAAAACTTTTGCCAGTGTTTTGATGCCAGGTGTTCAACATATGCGGCACACCCATTTACCTGAACATAAATTTGTAAAAGGTCAACCAGAGACGGGAGTAGAAATGGCTGAAGATCTTGAGAGAATAGCGATGAATTTTGGAGGAGAAAATATTGCAGCTTGTATTATAGAACCTATTGCTGGATCAACAGGTACTTTAGTTCCTCCTAAAGGATATTTAAAAAGAATAAGAGAAATTTGTGATAAGCACGGCATACTTTTAATCTTTGATGAAGTTATTACAGGATGGGGAAGAACAGGATCAGTTTTTGCTGCTCAAGAGTGGAATGTTACTCCAGACATTATGACTATGGCTAAAGCCACTACTAACGGCGTAGTGCCGATGGGTGTAGTCGCTGTAAAAGAAGATATATATGATACAGTTTTAGATGCATCATCTGCACCAGAAGGTACACCAGAATTATTTCATGGATATACGTATTCTGGAATACCAGTGGCGGTAGCAGCTGCATTAGCAGTTCAAGATATTTTTGACAAAGAAGATATTTTCAAAAGAGCAAAAGAAATGTCACCATATCTACAAGATGGATTGCAATCCTTAAAGGATTTAAAAGAAATAGTGAGTATTAGGGGATATGGAATGATGGGGGGTATAGAAATGAAAATGAGAGATAAACCTGGAAAGGCTGGATTTCAAGCATTTAAACATTGTTATGATGTAGGCGTAAACTTTAAAAATACTGGTGACAATATAATTATTGCCCCTCAGTTTATTTGTGAGAAAAAACACATTGATGAAATAATAGACAAGTTGAGGACAGGCATATCAAATTATTCAAAATCATAAATGATTATTGGAGTTCCTAAAGAGATAAAACCTCAAGAGCACAGGATTGGTTTGACCCCTGAAAGTGTAAAAATACTTAATACTAAAGGGCATGAAGTTTTAGTCCAGGACAATGCAGGTTTTGAGTCAGGTTTTACTAATGAGGATTATAAAAACTCTGGAGCCAAAATAATTGACAAAGCAAAAGACATTTTTAAAAAAGCTGAATTAATAGTTAAGGTAAAAGAACCTTTAATGAATGAAGTAGCGATGATTAGAGAAAATCAAATAATATATACTTATTTACACCTAGCAGCCGCTAAAGAACTTACAAAAGGTTTAATAAAAACTAAATCGATATGTATTGCCTACGAAACAGTTACTGATGATAACGGTAGACTACCTCTATTAGCGCCAATGAGTGCCGTTGCAGGCAGAATGTCAATACAGGCAGGTGCCCATTCTTTAGAAAAAAATCAAAAGGGCAGAGGTTTACTTTTGGGCGGGGCTCCTGGAGTCGAACCGGCTAATATTGTAATTTTAGGTGGAGGAGTCGTAGGTGAAAATGCAGCAATTATAGCAACAGGTATGCGAGGAAAGGTTTATGTTGTTGACAAATCAAAAGAGAGATTAAAACAATTACACGAGAAATTTGGCGATAAAATAATACCAACTGAAAGTGACAAAGTAGATTTAGAAAAATTAGTTTCAAAGTGCGATCTTTTGGTTGGAGGAGTTTTAATACCAGGAGCTGAAGCTCCAAAATTAGTAACAAAAAAGATGATTAAAAATATGAAAAGAGGGTCAGTAGTAGTTGATGTTGCTATTGATCAAGGCGGATGTGTTGAAACTAGCAAACCAACAACTCATGCTAATCCTACTTACCTAGTCGATGACGTTGTTCACTATTGTGTTTCTAATATGCCAGGAGGAGTGCCTAGAACTTCTACTATGGCGCTAAATAAAGCTACTTTACCACTTTTGTTAAAAATTGCTGATCAAGGATATAAGAAAACTTTGCAAGAAAATAAGAATTTTTTGGCTGGTTTAAACGTACATAAAGGCAAGATTACATTTAAAGGTGTTGCAGAAGCTCTTAATTTGAAATACACGCCTGCAGAAGAGGCTTTACAAGAATAAAAATGTATTATTGACGTGCTCATTTTGGTCTATTTGCGGTTTTCTGACCCATTTCGGACTTCACAACCGTGGATTTCATGAAATTTTATGATTAAATAACTTCTGTATGAGTGCTCAGCCTAAAGAAACCGAAAAAAAACCGGATAGTAATTATTTAAAAGAAATTAATTTTTCTAATAGTAAGAAAGTTAATTTAAATGATTTAGTCGCAAGACTAAAAGAAGAAAAAAAGAAGGATACAAAAAATAATTTGATCCTTTCAGCTGCAGCGGTATCAGCTGTAGCAGTTTTTGGAATAATTTTAACACTTTAAAAAACGTTTTCTTTTCTTTTCAAAGCTCTAATAATAATCAAAAAGAATTCAGCAAACATGACTGTGATATTTGACTCACTTTCTTTAGTGAAAATACGATTATTATTCATATTTCCAGGAGCAATGTAATATTTTTTCGTTGCACTGTCTTTTTCTATTAATTTTAATTTATGAAGTTGCGCTAATTTTCTTACACAAGTTGCTCTTGGAATACCGGTTATGTTAGAAATTGTATTAGCACTTATAATCTTTTCAGAAATACCTTGATGTTTATTTGTAATGATTAAATTTCCTTGAATGCAACATTCTATAGCAATTAGCAACAATTCAAGATCATTTAGATTATTTTTCCAATATTTTAAAAAATTCAGTTGAGTATTTAAAAAATGATACCAATAAAAAGAGAAATTTTTCACTATTAATTTATTAATTATCTCTGTGGGAATTTTTAAATTCAGTCTTAATAGTAAATTTGATATTAATCTTGCTATAATACCAATATGATTAGATACAATTTTATTGTATGAATTCTCATCTAATATAGTTGGTGACCAATAAATTCTTTTTCCTGTTTTTTTTAAAACTTTATGCTTAAGGAGCAATTGAATTTTTCTTCTTGCTGTTTCTTTAGGTAAACCAGTTTGGTTTGCAACGTCAATAGTCTTAAGATCATCTTGAGTTAATTTGTGATGATTATTCCAAAAATTTTTAAATGATATATCGTAATCTAAATCTTTGTCTCTCTCTCTTAAAATTTTGTAATGTAGTCTTTTAGCAAAAAATAAAACTATATTCGCACAATCTAAATCATTATTATATCGTTGATAAATATCTGAAAGAAATATGCATTGAACTTTTAAGAACTCGTTTTCGTTTATTTTGAAGTCTTCTTTATAAACTTTTAAAATTTCATTTAGATCCATAAAATTACTTTAAACAAAAGTGTTCATTATGGGCTATTAAAAACTGATTTGTAATTACTGTCAACAATAAAAATTTATATTTACTGTGTTTTTAATTGAAACTAACTATCGTTAAGTTTGTTAAAAAATTTTTCAAAATGAACTTGGTGATAAAAATCGAACGCTTTTCCCCCAATAGGAAATACTACTGGAAAGTCAGGACAAGTTTCTAATAATCTTGGAATTTTTAATGCTTCAGCTATTGAATATGCGAAACAAAGGTTACCAATAAAAAACTTACTTGAGTTTATAATTATTGCCATTTCTAAAAAATCTTTACAATCGTAAAATTCTAAATTTTTAATATCTTTTTTTAAGTCTTCATATTCTTCTTTAAGTCCAACACATACAATATTTTTTACATCTTTTAAAAATTTGTAATTTATAAAATTATTTCTGTATCTTGGAGATCTAACAATCACTATTTTATTTTTAAAGTTATCATTAGTTTCAAAATTTAAGAACTTTTCTTCCATATTTACTGGAGTGCCTGTAAGGTGTGAATACCATCTGACGGAATGAAAAGTTAGACTAAATGGCATTTCTCTAAATAAATCTAAATTAATATCTATAATTTCTTTTTCGTATATTTTTACAGTATTCAAATATTCTTGAGATTTAAGCAAAGGCATAATTAACTTAGCGGTCCTATTATTTATCATTACATCTCCAGAGGGATGATTGTGATAGTATAAATTCATCTTTTTATTGACTTGAATAAATAAATTACACTCATAATTTTTTGATAATTCTTTAATAAGTTGAAGAGAATAAATCATATCCCCTAAATGACCTGAGTGTAAAAAGTTTATTTTTTTTTTATTTTTTAATGATATTGCGATATCTTCAATTTTTTTTCTTATATTTTGATTGTAAAAATCTACGTTTTTTTTCAAATTTTTAGTATACTTTTGAGATAAATATTCTCTTTTGTTGAAAATCTTCAAAAATAAACTAGCTAAAAAATTACTTGCCATTAAATTAAATTTAGTAACCTTCTTTTTTTACAAACTTAAGATCTTCTTCTACCATATTTTTAACTAGCTGTTTAAATTGAATTTTTGGTTTCCATTTAAGTTTTCTTTTAGCTTTAGAACAATTTCCCAACAAAGAATGTACTTCGCTAGGACGATTTAGTGCTTTATTGATTTTTATGTATTTTTTGTAATTTAATCCAAGTAATGAAAAAGCCAATTTTGCAAATTCTTTTACAGAGTGTTGTTTACCAGTGGCAATAACGAAGTCCTCTGGTGTTTTTTGTTGAAGCATCAACCACATCGCTTTAACGTAGTCTTCGGCATGACCCCAGTCACGTTTTGCTTCGATATTACCAAGTTCTAGATCTTTTTGCAGTCCTAATTTTATTCTAGCAGCTGCATGAGAAATTTTTCGTGTAACAAATTCAAATCCTCTTCTTGGAGACTCGTGATTAAATAAAATACCACTACAACAAAAAAGATTGTAAGCTTCTCTATAGTTTCTTGTTAGTTCGTATCCTGTTACTTTAGAAATACCATAGGCAGATCTCGGATGAAAAGCCGTATTTTCATTTTGAGGAACTTCATGAACTTTTCCAAACATTTCAGAGGAACCTGCAAAATAAAATTTAGATTTTGGTGAAAAGTCTTTTATAGCAGAAAGTATAAAGTGTGTACCATTAACATTTGTATTTATTGTTGAAAATTCATCTTCAAAAGAATAACTTACGTAACTTTGTGCTCCTAAATGATATATTTCATCTGGTTTAATTTTTTGAATTATTTTTACTAAACTAGCATAACTTTCAAGAGAAGCCGCATGTAACTTAATTTTTTTGGTTAGATGTCTTAACCTCCACAATCTATGAGTTTTATCCTCAAGAGCTACTCTTCTAACTATGCCATGAACTTTATATTTTTTTTTAAGAAGTAGCTCTGATAGGTAAGAACCATCCTGACCAGTGATACCTGTTATTAAAGCTGTTTTATTCATATTAAAAAAGTACTAAATTATATCAATTATCTTTAACAAAATTATTAAAAGAGATATTTTCTTAATTAACATTCTTATACATTAATATATATTATATACAAATATAACCATAATATTTAATAATATCGAAATTGATAAATAAAATTAAAAACTACCTAAAAAAATTCTACAGAATTATTATATATAATATTTTTTTTTATAAATATGGCGAGATAAAGGGGGTTATCTACTCTGATCAAGATAATAGGGTTAAAGTTCAATCATTAGAATTAGGAAATAAACATAATTATAAAATTTATAAAATAACTAATGGAAGACTTTACACTGATAGGGTTCATGACACTGCAATTATTTTAGATAACTCAATAGTCTCAGGACCTTCTTTTCAATTAAGAGATAATAAAAATGAGTCTGCTGAAAGAAATATGATTTTTGAAAAAGGAACTACTCGAATTATAAAAAAAAAGAAGGGCAAGATACTTTCACTTTTAACAGGAGGCGGCGGAAACGCTAATTATTGGCATTGGCTTTACGATGTACTTCCCAGATTAAAAATTGTAAAAAAAATAATTGATATTGAAAAAATTGATTATTTTTTATTGCCAAGCTTGGATGAAAAGTTTCAAAATGAAACACTTGACGAACTCAAGATTCCAAAATCTAAAAGATTATCAAGCAAGCATTATAGACATGTAACTTCTGATGAAATTATAGTTACGGACCATCCATACAACTTACTAAATGACCCAAATCAAGATGCCAACAATATACCTATTTGGATTTCAGATTGGTTAAAAAAATCTTTTATTAATCAAAATGACACGAACTCTAAAAGATTTCCAAAAAAAATTTATATAGACAGAAAAGATGCAAAATCTAACCACAGCAGGTTAAGAAATATTGTAAATGAAGATGAAGTGAAAAATTTATTAAAAGCAAATGATTTTGAGATCCTAGTAATGAGCAACTTTAGTTTTGCAGATCAGGTAAAACTATTTAATAATGCTAATTTTGTTATAGGCCTCCATGGAGGTGGATTTGCTAATTTAGTATTTTGTGAACAAAAAACGAGAGTATTAGAGTTAAAAGCTTTTGGAACCGGGAAACAAATTGAGAATTTTGCCGAAAGTAATAATCTAAACTATGACTTGCTTGTTTCAGAAAGTAGTTCTGCTTATTCTAGAAACCAATTAGGCGATATAACCGTTGATATGGAGTCCTTAGACAAAAAAATTCAAGATTAGCCTAATTAATTAAATTCTTTTATAGCTGAAAGTGTCAATCCGTTTCTAGTTACTTTTTCAAGAATTTTTCCTTTATGCTTATCAAAACAAGTTTTAAGGTCTGAATTTTTTGAATTATAGTAAGTCAAAATTCTATTAGTTAAAATAACAAATTCAGGATTTTCTTTCTCACCTACTATTTGATAACTAAAATTGTCTATTTTGTCTAAATAATATTTTGTTGATCCTTTTCCAACACCACAAATAAGAATTTTTTTTTCATTATTAAATTTTAAATTCTGATTTGATTCAATTTTACTTGATAGTTCTTTGAGTGATGTACCCCAATAATCATTTTCAAATTTATGATGTGCTTTAGAGAAATCTCCAACAAATTTATTTAAATAAGTATAATGATACGGAGTAAGCGAAATAAAAGTATATAAAAAATAACATTTTAATATTATCAAAAAAAATAAAATAAATTTATATAAATTTTTTTTATAATTATTAAATAAAAAATGAAGAGTTATTGCTGGCAGTATAGCTAAATAAGGCAAACCAAACATAAAAAATCTAATTCCATCGTAAATAGCAAAAGGATTTATCAACAATAAGAGATTAGGATAAAGAATATTACATGTAACAAACAGTACTTTGAAATTAAAATTTGATTTATTTGCTGATTGATTTTTTATATTAAAGTAAAGAAATATAAATAAAATATGTAACAATAATACATATTCTGGGAGCTTAAAAAATTGATTAATAACCACATATAGTCCGCCAACATCATTACTTTGCAAAATTTCTCCATTTAAAAAAGTGAAAGGATATCCAAAAGCAAATTCTAATGAAGCTATTATTAATTCATAAGGTTTGAAAAAAATATTTTCGTGGGTTGGAGTCCAAAATAGCACAATTAAAAAATATGATATTATAATAACTTTTAGTAAATCTAAAAATACTTGATAAAAAATTTTTTTATTAAATTCTTTATAAATTACATAAGTTACAAATATTACAAGTGGTAATAAAGTTGAAATAAAAGCAAATCTCACTCCAGTCCCTAGAGCGATTAAAGCGCCAAGATAAAAAATATATTTTTTATTTTTATTTTTTTTAAATTTTAAATATCTAAACGTATAATAAGTAGCCCAAATATTGCAAAAAGTTACTATTGTGTCTCGATCATTAATAGCCATGTGGCCAAAAAAAACAGGAAATAAAATAAATATTATAAAGGAGTAGGCAGCTATCTCTTTGTTAAATAACTCTTTTGAAACTTTGTAGACGCCAAATGCAGCTAAAAATGAAACAGAAAAATTTATTAGATGAAAAACTTCTAATTCAAATTTTCTTGGAAATAACTGAAGTATAAAAGCAGATAAAGTATTATAAATTGCTGGATAAATTGCAGGATTTATTTGTTCTTTATTTTCCAAAAATCCAAGAGATAAAAGATATCTTAACCTATCCTTACCAGCATTAATAAAATGAAAAGTATCCCAGGATTTACCTATTGTAAGAGCGCAATAACACCCAAAAATAAATAAAACAAAAAGAAAAAAAATTTGAATATTTTTTTTATTTATCACTAATGTTTACTGTTTCGAATTCTTTTTTAATTTTCAGATATAACTTATATAAAATAACTTTATCTTCTTGATTAATTATATTCTCTTTTTCAATAGCTCTCTCTGCTTCATTTCTAATTTTTTGTTTTAATTCTCTTCGAACTTGGCTATCAGAAACAGATAACAATTTTTTTAACCCATCAAGCTGTTCTGCTAATATCAAATTATACAGCACATTTATAACAAGGATAATTGCAACAGTTATAGAGACTAATTTTATAAAAAATTGTTTCATTATTAAATATCTATCATTGACAATCAAAAAGTCTAATTAAAAGTAAAAAAAATGTTTAATTTTAAGAAAAAAACATATACATAGCTTTAGTATGGATGAAATAAATTCTCTTTTGATATTAATCTTTGGTGGATTAATTTTAAGGTTTTCTCTAACAGCTACAGGTCAAGCGTGGGCTAAATCTCATGCTCAAACGGTAGCATTTATGATCTTACCTGTTATTACTTATGTGATAACAAAAACAATTTCAGGAAATATCGCTCTTTCTCTAGGAATGATAGGAGCATTGTCAATTGTTAGATTTCGTCATCCAGTAAAAAGTGCTCTTGAATTAATAATGTATTTTGATTTAATTACAATTGGAATAGCTACTAGTGTGAGAACGAAGTGGGCTATTCAATTAATATTATGTACAGTAATAATTATTTTTGCTGCAAAATTTGTTCAAAAAATTTTTCAGAAATACGGTAAAACATTTTATAAAGTTTCTTTTAATGAAGGAATTGCATCTAATACAATTGAAATTTCTAGTAGTGATAAAATTGAAGAATGTGAAAATAGCAATTATTTAGTTAATTCTACAAACGACAAAATTACAAATGAAATAGTTTATAGACTTATGTTTGAAAATAAAGATCAATTAGACTCATTTAAAAAACAAATAGAAGGTTCAAAAAATATAAAAAAAATAAACGTAGATTTAGTCTAGAATTCCATGAAAAATAAATTAATATTTTTTTTTTTATTTTTAATTTTTTCAAATTATTCCTTAGCAGAAGAAAATAAATCCCTACAACCATTTTGTAAAAATGGAGTAAATTTAGGTAATTCGATAAATTTTGAAGACAAGCAAATTAAAAATATAGAGATAAAAATTAAAAAATATAGACAGTGGACTGAAAACGGAATTAGAATAATAACGGGTAATTTTAGGTGGATACCAGATAGATATAAAAAAAGATTTAAAGGGGATGTAATAGTTAATTATGAGAATAAGCAGCAGTGTAATTTTACCGCTAGAATAAGACATAATGGTGATCAAAAGGATCATATACAACTAAAAGATAATTCGCTAATTCAAAGTTTAGATGTTCATTTAGATAAAGGCCACATTCATGGAGTTACAAAATTTAAATTACTTTTAAGTCATACTCGTGGCAAAGTTGAAGATGAAATTTTTATTACAACTTTATTAAGAAGTTTTGATTATCTTTCTCCAAGAACAATTTTAGTAGATGCAAAGGTGAATAACGTTAAAGCAAAAATGATTTTTCAAGAAAAAGCCGCAAAAGAACTATTGGAAAACAGCTTACGAAGGGAAGGACCTATTTTTGAAGGAGATGAACGATTTATGTTTAGACTTTCTGAAGATTTACCAGATAATAATTTAAGTAACTGGGAAGTAGGTATGGTTCCGCTTTTAGAGTCCGGTGTTAAAGCTATGATGGCAAAACAAATTAATTCAAAACTTGTAGAAAGAACAAAAAATCATGAACTTATTTCATATAACGCTCTTTCTAATTTAAATCTTATCTATCTTTTATATTCTAATATGTTCAAAAATGAAAAAAATAATTTTACTTATTCTGATTATACTCTTAGTAATAATTTACTCGGATTTAATAAAAAAGAAAATATCCTAAAGTTAGATATTTATAATCTTTTAATGAATTCAGCAAATGCAAATCATGGATTAGCACCTAACAATAGAAAATATTATTGGAACTCTTTCTCTAATTATTTTGAGCCAATAAATTACGATTCTAATGCAGATATAGATAGAGATAATCCCACGTTTCATCTTCCAGTAGGTAGTGAAATTAATGTGGCTTTTCTAAAACTTGAGCAAATGTTGAGGGCTGTTGATATAAAATCCTTAAATAATGAAATCAAATTTAGAGGAATAAACCAGGATATAAGTGTCACTGAACAAAAAATTGAAAGCCTCATATCAAATTTAAAAAAAATAAAAAAACTATATCTTAATTATGATAAGGAAATTTTATCATTTAATGAAAAAAATGAAGTAAATAACTTAATGTGGGAAAATTATGTAAAATCAGTAAAAAAAATCGACTCTGAGATTAAAATTATAAAACAACTCAGTGATAATTCATTTGAAAGTTGCGACCAACTTTCAAACTGTAAAAAACAAAGTTTATCTGGTCAACAGGTCACCTCAATGTTAGAGGGTGAATTGAAAATAGAAGGATTGGATTATCAGTATTTAGGAAAAACTCTAAAAGAAAACAATTTGATAGATAATTTAAAATACAATTCAATTATATTTGAAAACAGCAAATTTTATTTTGAAGATAATATTTCATATGAGTATGATGAAATTAAAAAAGAATTTAATATTTATCAAAAAGAGCTTGGTGCTAGGGCTTTTTTCATAAATGGAAATTTAGAAGATATAACAATTAATTTTTTCGGTAATTACAATAAAGAGAAGCTTAAAGAGACACCAAAAAATTTTCCTATTGATATCAACTCCTTGACAGCATGTCTCTCTTTGATTGATATTAATTTATCTAATGTTGTTTTAAATGCTTATGAATCATCTTGTGAAGACTCAATAAACCTCATTAATGCTTCAGGAAATATTAAAGAAGTTAATATCAAAGATTCATTTTTAGATGGATTGGATATAGACTTTTCAAACATAGAAATATTTTTAGCAAATATTGATAATGCAAAAAATGATTGTTTAGATGTTTCGGCAGGAGAATATGAATTTAAAAATTTAAATTTAAAAAATTGTGGAGACAAAGGCGTTTCAGTTGGTGAAAAATCAACAGTTTTAATTGACCGAGCACTAATAGGAGAGACTAATATAGGTATTGCTTCAAAGGATAGCTCAGTAACAAAACTAAATAACTTGTCACTAAAAAATCTTAAAGTCTGCGTTTCTGCCTATAATAAAAAGCAAGAGTTTTCTGGAGGTTTTTTAAAAATTAATTCTTTTGATTGTCAAAATTATACTACCATGCTCGACAATGATAATTACTCTAAAATATCAATTGAAAAAAAACTTTAAAAAAATCATTTATCTTTATTGCAACTATAAATTAAAACTAATATACATTATCTCGAATGTCATTCAGAATTGAAGAAAAACTTTTTATCAAAAAAGAACAAGTATCAGAATTCAAAAATTTTATTAAAAGTAAATTTGCAAAAAAAATTTACGAACCGAGAATAGTAAATAGTTTATATTTTGAAAATTCAAAAATGGAAATGTATGATGATTCTATTGAAGGTTTAACTCCAAGAAAAAAAATTAGAGTGAGAAATTACCCTAAACAAGATAAAAATAACCATAATTTAGAGATCAAATTTTCTAGCGTAGAAGGTAGATACAAAACAAAAAAAAAATTGAAATTGATGAGTTTGAAAAAATAAAAAAAAATGGAATTTTTGACTCTCAATACGGTGTTTGTTTTCCAAAGCTTCATGTAAGTTATTTACGTGAATACTATTTAATCAAAGATGTTCGAATAACTGTTGATACAGATATAAATTATCAATTGTATCAAAACAGCTTAAAAACTAATGACCCTAGCACTATTATAGAGATTAAAGCTGGAATCAAAAAAAGCATTGATGAATTAACAGAAAATTTTCCAATACAAAGGATAAGGTTTTCTAAATATTGTAACGGAATTGAGTCCTTTAAAAGGTAAAATTATTTAATTACTTTTTATGCTATGAAAAAATTAGATAAAAAATATAATATTTTATTACCAGTCAAAAATGAAAAATTAAAAAGAATGGGAAGAAATTCAGACGGTGGTTATGTTATAGACGAGAATATTAGCAATAATTGCAAAACTCTTATTTCTTTTGGCCTGGGAAATGATTGGTCTTTTGAAAAAGATTATATTAAACAAAACAGTGATGCAAAAATTTATATTTATGATAATACAGTAAGTATATGGCCTTACATAAGAGATGTTACAAAATACCTTAGAAGATTTTTAACTTTTAGAGAAAATTTAAAATCATTATCAGGAAGAATAAAAAAATTAGTAAATTTTATAACATTTATTAGTTCAAAAAATGTTAAGTTTTACAAAGAAAAAATAGTTTTAGGTACAATTAATCGAGTATTTAACAGAATATCTAATAAAGAAAAAGTTATAATTAAAATTGACATTGAAGGAAGCGAATTTGAAATAATTGAAGAAATATCTCAACTTTCAGAAAGAATTGAAATGGCAATATTTGAATTTCATGAACTTGATAAAAACGAAAAAATTTTTATAAGTTCTATTAAAAAATTGCAAGAAAAATTTATGATTGTTCACTTACATGGAAATAATCATTGCCCCCAAACCTTGGAAGGTCTTCCCATTGCACTAGAAATGACTTTTATAAATAAAAGATATCAGCCAGAAAAAATTGATTATATTAAAAAATTTCCAAGAGATTATTTAGATCACCCAAACAATCCATATAAAGAAGATCTAGCCTTCTATTTTGAGTAAAATTATACTTTAACATGAATTTGTTGATTGAATCAGGAAATAAAACTATTATAAATCGACAAGAAAGTAAGGCGAGGTAGCTCAGTTGGTTAGAGCACAGGACTCATAAGCCTGGGGTCGGCGGTTCGAATCCGCCCCTCGCTACCATAAAAGACGTTAATTAAAATTAAATGACGAATGAAATAAATAATAATTTAAGAAATAAACTTAAAAATAAATCAATTTTAATCCTATTTATTTTATTTATATTTTTTTTAGGAATTTGGACCGAAAGATTTGATATTGATAAAAAAGCATCAAATAAATTTAAAAATTTAATAGATACTTCCTCACAATTAATTCACTCGCTAGGAGAAAATGAAGAAATATTTATAAATATTAAAACAAAATCATATAAAAAAATTCTTGAAAGTAGACAATTAAGTTTAGAAAAAGGAAGAGCTACAGAAAGTATTCAATCATGGGTTCCGGCAATTTTAAAACATAAAGACAAAAACTATAATGTAGAAGTAAGTTTGAAGGGAACTCATTCTGATCACTGGCAGCATAAAAATAAATGGTCATTTAAAATTAAAGTGAGAGATGACGAAAAATCTATTTTTGGATTAAGAAGATTTGCAGTTCAAGCACCATATACTATCAGTTATTTATACGAATGGTTATTTATGAAAGCACTAGCAAAAGAAGATCTAATTAATTTAGATGTAAAATTTTTAAACGTTATAGTAAATGATAATAATTTAGGTACTTATGTTCTTCAGGAAAAAATTTCACCAAAGTTAATTGAGAAAACAAAAAGGGACCCTGGTCCAATTATCGGATTTAGTAAAATTTTATGGGTTCAAGAAGCTAATAATTATAAGAATCTTGGTGTAAACGGTATTGACGAGTCATTTTGGAGAGCAAAAATTGAACCTACTCAATTTGATAAAAATTTAGTAGGCACAGAACAAGAAGATTTATTAAATGATGCTATTTTTTTACTAGAGTCATTTAGAAACAAAACATTAAAGACGAGTGAAGTTTTTGATACAAAACAATTAGCTAAAGTCATGGCTATAAGAGCGGTATTAGGCTCTAGTCAATTCGATTGGAAAGACCAAAAATTTTATTATAATCCCAATACTTCTTTATTAGAACCTATTTCGAAAGAGATTCATGTAGATCTCAATTACGAGGACAAAATAAATTTTTGGTGGGCAGATAGTGGTCGTGTTAAAGATCATTTAGCTTCAGATGTGGATTTTTTTTTAGATCTTTTATATAGCGATATAGAATTCTATAAAATTTATTTAAAAGAACTTAACCAAATCTCCAGTATTAAATATTTTGAGTCTTTAATTAGTGAGAATAAAGATGAATTTAAAAAATTTAAAAAAATGGTCAAATATAATTACCCAACAAAGAAGATATTTTCTCAAAAATTTTTAGAGGTAAAAAGAAAACAGATTCAGAGCGCTCTTAATCCTCTACAAGGTTTGAATGTTTATTTTTTAAGCTATCAAAAAAATATTTTAAAATTAAACGTCTCAAATTTACAAAGATTGCCAATAGAGGTTACAGAATTACATCTAACTGACGGATCAAAAATAAAGCTAAAGAATAAAATAATTGTTAAAGGAAAAAAACCACACAAACCAATAACTAATAATTTAATAAGCGTTACTTGTGATTCTAAAAAAGAATGTTCAAAAAGTTTTATAAAAAATCAAAAATTAAAATTCAATGTACTTGGTCAGGAAAATAGTAAGTTTGCTGAAATATCAGAACATTATTACGTAAAAAAAAAATAAATCTATAAAATTATGAAAATTTCTATGTACTGTTTAAGTCTTAATCCAAACCACTTTGAGAAAATAAAGTATTTAAATTATATTCCAGTTGGCTTAGGAGATAATAATTTTAATAAAAACTGGTTAAATGATAAGCTAGGAATTAATATTTCTAGTAAAAATCCATTTTACGGTGAATATACTTTTCACTATTGGATTTGGAAAAATCATCTTAAAAATTTAGAAAAGGGCTGGATTGGTTTTTGTCAGTATAGAAAATTTTGGACTCCAAATGAAATTAAAAAAGATATTTCATTGATGGCGGATTTAAATTATTTAGCTTTAAAAAAGATTCCTGAAAATTATCTAAAATATGACAGTATTATCGGTGAACCTTTTTATGTAAACCAATTTAGGTTCACAAAATTTATAAAGAGAAATTTAAAAAAAATGATACTTAATCCAAAATTTTTATTAAAAAAAAATCGCACTATTAAATTTCACTTTGATATGTGGCATGGAGAAGGAAATATCGATAAAGCTATCTCATTTTTAGAAAAAAAAGATAGATCAGATTTTAGCGAATTCATCAATTCTAAACAATACTTTAATCCTCACAATATGTTTATTTGCAAAAATAAAGAAATTCTCACAAAATATTATGAGTCAGTTATTCCGTGGCTAGAGAGATGTGAAACTCATTTTGGATTTAACGATCTTAAAGGTTTTGGATTAAAGAGAATTTATGGTTTTCTTGCTGAAAGATATTTATCTTATTGGTTTCAAAAAAATACTAATTTTACAACTATGCCAATTTATTTTAAAGATATTTCATACTTATCTTTATAAATATTTGTATTTAGATAAAAAATTCTTAAAAGTACCTAACTTTTTATCTTTTGCTGAAATAGTTGGTTTCTCAATGGGCCACTTGATTTTAAGGTCTTTGTCATTCCATTTTATACCATCTTCAAATTTTGGTTTGTAATAATTAGACAACTTATAATAAATAATATTTAATTTATCAAAGCTATAATAAGCATGTGCGAAGCCAGCCGGTATGAAAAGGCCTAAACAATTTGACTCTGACAAAATAATTTTGAAACTTTTACCAAAGGTTTTAGAATTCCTTCTTAAATCGACAACACAATCTAAGACTTTTCCTTTGACAACATTTACATACTTGGCTTGTTGAAACTTAGACTGAAAATGAAAGCCTCTCACAACTTTTCCTTTTGTTGAAGTACAATAATCAAAAACGAAATTTGTAAAATTTATTTTTTTCTTGTTAAAAGTAACTTTTAAATTTCCGCGTTTATCTTTGTAATTATCTTGTTTAATTACTTTTAATCCTTTAATCTTAGTTTTAATTACTTTCATTTTAAATTTCTTTTTAATTTTGATAAATTCATGTCTTGTTTTAAAGGAAAAGAACCTTGAGATAATTTTTTTTTAATTTTTTTATTTAATTTCTTTGCAAAGTTGTAAATAGTTAATGTTGGTCCACCTAAATTAATAATTCCCTTTTTTTTTATTAATTTAATCAAAATTTTTGCTACATCCTCGTGATATATAAAATTGGTTTTAACATTTGAAAAAGCTTCTTTATGTAAAAAGGGTTTTTCAGTCATACATACTCTCAAAATTAATGAATTTTTGTACATTTGAACAGCACTTTCCCCACCTAGTTTTGACCAACCATAATTACTCCATGGCAAAACAGGATCATTCTCCTTATAATTTCCTTTTGTGCCGTTGTAGACATAACTAGTTGAAAAATAAATTATTTTGATATTAAGATCTGAACAAGCTTTAACCAAATTACAAGTACCAATTATATTTAAGTCTATACTCTTTGATATTTTTTTTTGATGTAAAGATAAAGGTCTCGATAATCCAGCAAGATGCAAAACACAATAAGGTTTAACTTTTTTAAGTTTTTTCCTTATAGAGGAAAAATTAAGGATGTTGAATTGTTTCTTATTTGTATAGATGAAATTGTACCTTGATTTAGTTTCTTTAAGTTTTGTTGCAAACCTACTATTACCACCAGTAACTAATACTTTTGTCATTAATTTGATTTTTTTATAAATGAATTCAAATAATCTGAATACAAGCATTTTCCATAAAATTTAATAGCTTCTTTCACATCATTTTTCTTAATCCATTTGTTTTTAAGTGCAATTTCTTCTAAACAAGCAATTTTTAAACCTTGTCTATTTTCTAAAGTAGACACAAAATAAGACGTATTATAGAAATCTTTAATTGATCCTGTATCTAGCCAAGTTCCACCTCTACCTAGTAGTTCAGATTTTAATTTACTTTTTCGCTTATAGATATTTAACAAATCAACTATTTCTAGTTCTTTCCTTTTTGATACTTTTAAAGTTTTACTGTACCTAACTGCATTATTATCGAAAAAATATAATCCAGTTACAGCAAGATTTGATTTAGTTTTATTTGGTTTTTCTTCAATTTTAATAATTTTATTTTTTTTTATTGTTGCGACTCCATATAATTGAGGTTTACTTACCGGATGAATAAATACAATTGCTCCATTTTTTAATTTTGTACATTCCTTTAATTTTTTGGTTAAACTTTGTCCATAAAAAAAATTATCACCCAATATCAACGCCACATTATCTTTCCCAATAAATTTTTCACCAATTATAAAAGCTTCTGGTAAACCTCTAGGAGAAAATTGTTCCGCATAAGTTATCTTCATTCCTAATTTAATACCATTAGGAATAATTTTTTTGAATTGAGGAACCTGACCTTTATTTACAATAATTAAAACTTCCTTTATTCCAGCTAACATTAAAATTGATAATGGATAATAAATTAATGGTTTATCATAAATAGGCAATAATTGTTTATTAACCGCTTTGGTTAATGGACTCATTCTCGAACCAATACCTCCTGCTAAAATTATTCCTTTTTTAATCATATTTTTAAACCAATCCTCTTATAAAATGTTTTTTTAGAAAAACTATTAAAAAATCTTTTATTATTCAAATACCAGTTAAAAGTATTAGACAATCCTTCGTCTAAATTAATATTTGCTTTCCATTTAAGCGACTTTTTTATTTTTTGGCTATTAATCGCATATCTGAAGTCATGACCAGGTCTATCCTTAACAAATTTAATTTTAACTTTATTTCCCACAATAAAATTATTTTTTTTTAATAAAGATAATAATTTTCTTGCTAATGCTAGATTTGATAAATTTATATTGCTTCCAACATTGTAACTTTCACCTATTTTTCCCTTATTAAATATTTTAAGAAGTGCTTCACAGTGATCGTTCACATGTATCCATTCTCTTGAATTTTTTCCTTTTCCATAAATTGGTAAATGTTTGTTATTTAAAATATTGAATATTAAAGTTGGAATTAACTTTTCAGGAAATTGACCAGGTCCGTAATTATTACAACAATTTGAAATAACTGCTTTAACTCCATAAGTTCTTACGTAAGATTTAATTAAATGATCTGAACTTGCCTTGGAAGCAGAATATGGTGAGCTGGGATTATAAGGGTAATTTTCATTTGATCTGCTTGTTCCTTTTAAATCGCCATACACTTCGTCGGTAGAAACATGAAGGAGCTTAATATCTTTCTTAATATTTTTTTTATAATTTCTTAAAGTTTCTAGTAAATTGTAAACACCTAAAATATTACTTTTTATAAATTCTGACGGATTATCAATTGAACGATCTACATGGGTTTCTGCTGCTAAATTAAATATGCCGTCAGGTTTGAATCTTTTTAAAATACTTAAAACTTTAGACTTATTATTTATATCAGTTTTAAAAATAAAATATTTATCTTTTTTATTTAGATTAATATTGTAAGAATTGCTTTGATACGATCCTTTATCAATATTGATGATTAAAAATTTTTTTTTAAGCAGAAAATTGATTAGATTACTTCCAATAAACCCAGATCCACCAGTTATTACGAATTTTTTCATTTTAATTTACAAGAATAGTACAATCAAATATATTAATCTATTAAAAGAAATATCTTTTAAAATCAAATAGAATTAACTTATGCAACATCACGATATTACAGTTGTTATAACCACATTTAGGAGTGATACAAAGATTATATCTTGCCTAGACTCAATAAATTCAAAATATAAAGTTTTAATAGTCGAAAACTCTAATAATACAGATTTTAAGAACAAAGTTGAAAAAAGATTTAGTAACGTAGAATGTATATTAGCAGGTGAAAATCTTGGTTATGCAAAAGGAAATAATTTAGGCTTGTCTAAAGTAAAAACTAAATATTCTTTAATTTTAAATCCTGACGCAATATTAGACTCTCAAGCAATAAATAATTTTTTTGAAACTGTAAAAAAAAACGAAAACTTTGCTATTATTGGACCTTATATTCAAGAAGAAAATAAAGATCATCCAAAAAAAAAATAATAATATTTTACAAGAAGTTGATAATGTAAAAGGTTTTGCAATGTTTTTAAATATACCTGAATTTAAAGATGTAGGATTTTTTGACTCTAATTTTTTTATTTATTTTGAAGAAATAGATCTTTGTAGAAGAGTAAAATTAAGACAAAAAAAAATATATATAGATCCTTCAATTAGAATTTTTCATCCTGGTGGAAGTTCCCACGATGAAGAAATAAATGAAGTTATGGAATTTTCGAGAAACTGGCATTGGATGTGGTCTACTTTTTATTATAATAAAAAATATAATGGATATATTTTTGCTTTAATAACAATTATGCCTAAATTATTTTCTTCATTTGTTAAAACTATCTTTTATGCGGTATGTATGAATAAATTTAAATCAAAAATATATTTTCAAAGAATGTCTGGAATAGTCAATTCTATTATTGGAAAAAAATCTTGGTATAGGCCAAAAGTACTATAAAACAATTGATTTATTGTCTTAAAATATATAATAAGAATTCGCATGCCAAAAAAAATTTCTAAAATCTTAGTCACTGGTGCTGCCGGCTTCTTAGGCTCACATTTGTCAGAAAAACTCTCTGATCTTGGTCACCAAGTAATTGGAGTTGACAATATGATTGGTGGTTATGAAGATAATGTACCAAAAAATATTTCATTTCATAAAATAGACTGTTGTGACTTAACTAAAGTTCAAAAAATTATGAAAGGTATAGATGTAGTTTACCATTGTGCAGCAACAGCACACGAAGGTTTGTCAGTATTTTCACCTTACGAAATAACAAAAAATAATTATTTAGCTTCTGTTTCAATCTTTTCTGCTGCTGTTCAAGAAAAAGTAAAAAGAATAGTGTTCTGCTCTTCAATGGCAAGATATGGTTCTCAAAAATCACCTTTTAATGAAAAAATGACGCCGATGCCAGTTGATCCTTATGCTATTTCTAAAGTTGCTTCAGAAGCAGTTTTACAAAATTTATGCGAGTTAAATAATATTGAATGGGTCATTGCTGTTCCACACAATATTATAGGACCTAGACAAAAATATGATGATCCTTTCAGAAATGTTGTTTCAATTATGATAAACAGAATGTTGCAAGGAAAGCCACCAATAATTTATGGTGACGGCAAACAAACAAGATGCTTTTCATATATCGATGATTGTTTAAGTTGTTTAATCCCAATGCTTGATCAAAAAAACTTAAATAAAGAAGTGATTAATATTGGTCCTGATGAGGAATTTGTAACTATTAACAAAATTGCTGAGTTATGTTCAAATATTACTGGAGTGAATTTAAATCCTGTTTACAAAAAAGATAGGCCTAAAGAAGTTAAGCACGCAACTTGTTCTGCTGATAAAGCAAGAAAACTTTTAAATTACAAAACAAAAGTAAATTTATTTGATGGAATTAAAAAAACCTTTGATTATATAAAAACAAGAGGAATTAAACCTTTTGATTATCATATTAATCTTGAAATAGACAATGAACTAACTCCATCGACCTGGAAAAATAAAGAAATTTAAAATTAATGACCAGGGAATTCTATTAGACTTTCCGTAAAATATGATTTTTTTTTAAGAAGTTCGTTTCCAGGTAAATCAAATAGGTTAATTATAAATATAAATCCTGCTACTTTTCCGCCAGAAATTTCTACTAACTTCGCAGCTGCCTCTGCAGTCCCACCTGTCGCTATCAAATCATCTATAATAAGAACTTTTTCATTTTGATTAATAGAGTCCTCGTGAACCTCAATTGTAGCTTTTCCATACTCCAATTCAAAATCAACAGAATGTCTTTTCGCGGGAAGTTTATTTTTTTTTCTAAACAAAATTAAAGGTTTTTTAATTATAAAAGATACCACTGAAGCAAAAACGAAACCTCTTGATTCTATGGCAGCGATTTTATCAAATTTAACTTTTTTTGATATTTCTATAATTTTTTCTATAGAATAATTAAACGCCTCGGGCTCTTTTATCAAAGTAGTTATATCTCTAAAAAGAATTCCTTTTTTTGGATAATCTTTGATAGATCTGATGTATTTTCTTAAATCCATAATTTATTTAAATTCATACCCAAGTTCAAATTGATTTGTTGGCATAACACATCTTTCTTTAAAATGTTCTATCCAACTGTCCTTTATTTCATAATCTTTCTTATTATGTACAGAATAATATTGATTAAAAGAATAAGGCAAACCAGAAATTTCCCAAACTTTAAAATATAAAAAATTAGAGATATTTTCATAAATTTGCATATAATTTTTAATTTGTTTTCTTTCCATTTCGCACAAATTTCCTATAGACAAACTAATATCAAATGTTTTTTTCTCAAAAAATTTCAATTGATGAGGGAAAATAAACAAAATATCATTTTCGTTAAACATTTTTATCATTTCTTTTTGGTTAGTTATTTCAAATCCGGATTTAATTTTTTTATCTTTAAATGTATCACTTAAAGTTTTTTTAGAAAAATAAACAGATGGAGCAAGATCGGCTATAACATATTTTGTATTTGGTTTTAGAGAAAGAATTACATTAGCAGTTCTGCCATAACCTGCACCTAGTTCTAGTATCTTAAGTGGCTCTTTAACATCCTTCACAAGAGAAAAAATTTTTTCGTACTCTAAAAGAGATATTAGTGATTGCTGTGTTACAATTTTATTTTCTATATTTAGATAAGGGTTATATTTTTTATAAATTTCGGTTCTTACTTTGTCATAGTTTTTAAAAATTTCTTGATGTCTCATATGTTCATATAAAACTAAAAGAACCATGTTGTATTGTAATGATTGTGAACTAGATAAATCTTTATGCTTTTTGAGTAAATCAACCTCTAAATTTAATTTTCCATAATTTTTTTTTAAACTTTCACTTATTGAAAATTCATCTAAAAAGGAGAAACCTGAATAGTCAGATTTTAAAATTGCATCCAAAGGATCAACACCTTTGGAAATGTTAGCCATATGATTATAATGATTAATTAAGCAATGCCTCCAAAATTTGGATGTCCAATTATAGCTTTCAGAATTCATGAATAAGTTGGTTATTTTTACAACCTCTGGTGATAAATTTTTCTTATCTAAATTCAACCAAAATTTTTTCAAATTTTTTTGTCTCAAATAAGCATTCTTAAATGTTGACCAAAATGACTTTGATTTGTGTAGGCTTGTTTCTTTTTTTTTTAAAAACTTAAATAGCATTTTTTTTGAATAAATTATAAAAGTAGATATAAATCAATAAATAAAAATGAAAAGAAAATTAGGTATTATTGGTGGTAGCGGTCTCTATAAAATGGAGGGTTTTAACGATGTTAAGTGGAAAAAAGTTAACAGCTCTTGGGGAAAACCTTCTGATAAAGTTTTATTGGCTAAATTCGAGAATGAGGAGATTTGTTTTATTCCTAGACACGGAAGAGGTCACAAAATAAGCCCTACAAATATTAACTTCAGAGCAAACATCGATGTTTTAAAAAAATTAGCAGTAACTGATATTATTTCAGTATCTGCAGTTGGTTCGCTCAAGGAAAGTTTAGAACCTGGTAAATTTATTATAATTGATCAATTTATAGATAGAACTTTCTCTAGAGCAAAAACTTTTTTTGATGAAGAAATTGTTGCTCATGTTTCAATGGCTAAACCTACTAGTCCTGGTTTATCTAACTGTTGCGAGTCAGCTTTAAAAAAATTAAATATAAAAAATCAAAGAGGGGGAACATATATTGTTATGGAAGGCCCTCAATTCTCTACTTTGGCAGAGTCAAATTTATATAGATCTTGGGGTGCGGATGTAATTGGAATGACAAACATGCCTGAGGCAAAATTAGCAAGAGAAGCAGAAATAAGATATTGCACTATTGCGATGGTTACCGATTATGATTGTTGGCATCCAGATCATGACGAAGTTGATGTTTCAATGGTAATCCAAACATTGCAAAAAAATGCTTCCAACGCTCAAAACATGATAAAAGAAGTTATTAAAACATTTAAAAAATATTCGGTCGAAAAAGATCCAGCTAATAATTGTTTAGATGTGGCAATCATAACAGACCCAAAATTGAGGACAAAAAAAACGATCAAAAAACTTAAAAATATTGCAGGAAGAGTTCTAAATAAGAAATAATGAAAATTAATGGTAAATCTTACAAAACGATCTGGTTTGAGGATAATTTAGTAAAAATTATTGATCAAACCAAACTTCCTCATCAATTTATAATTAAAGATTTAAAAAATGTAAAAGATGCGATTAATGCTATCAAGACCATGGAAGTTAGAGGAGCCCCATTAATCGGAGCTACTGCTGCTTACGGCTTAGTTTTATCCCTAATTGAAAAAAACGATTTATCATTTTTAAAAAAATCAAGTGAAGATTTAATTTCATCCAGACCAACCGCAATTAATTTAAAATGGGCTGTAGACCGAATGATGAAAAAATTATTAGGAGTTAATGATAAAGATATTTTAAAAATCGCATTAGACGAAGCTAAATCAATCGTAGAAGAAGATATAAATTATTGTAAAAGCATAGGTTTAAACGGGTTAAAAATAATTAAAGACATAGCAGATAAAAAAAAAGATACTGTGAATATTTTAACTCATTGTAATGCTGGCTGGCTGGCTACTATAGATTGGGGCACAGCAACTTCACCAATATATCATGCTCATCAAAATGGAATTAAAGTTCATGTTTGGGTAGATGAGACGAGACCAAGAAATCAAGGAGCAAATTTAACTTCATATGAACTTAATGAAGAAAAAATTTCAAATACAGTAATTACTGATAACGCTGGAGGAATTTTAATGCAAAGAGGGCAAGTTGATGTGTGTATAGTTGGGACAGATAGAACTTTATCTAATGGAGATGTGTGCAATAAAGTAGGAACTTATTTAAAGGCCCTAGCAGCAAAAGATAACAATGTTCCTTTTTATGTAGCACTACCAAGTTCAACAATTGATTGGGAAATTAAAAATCATAAAAAAATCCCCATAGAAGAGAGAAATCCTGAAGAGTTATCTCATATTGAAGGCGTGGATGAGAATAATAATATAAAAAAAATTAGAATTTACCCCCAAAAAAGTAGATCATTAAACCTAGCCTTTGATATAACTCCTGCTAAACTAGTTACAGGATTAATTACAGAAAAAGGTATTTGTGAGGCATCAGAAAAAGGATTGAAAGGATTATTTAAATGAAAAAAATATTATTGATTATATTTGCTGTTTTATTTTCAACTAGTTTACTAGCTCACGAGTCACCAATGTTCAATTCTAAAGACAACTGCAGAAAGAAATTCAGAAGAATTAACTCACCTAGAAGGTCTTGATAAAGATAAAAAATTAAAAAAGATATTAATTTATCCACAAAAAAGTAAAGTAATGAACCTAGCTTTTGATATTACACCTGCTAAATATATAACTAGTTTAATTACAGAAAAAGGTGTTTGTGAAGCGTCAGAAAAAGGATTGAAAGGATTATTTAAATGAAAAAAATATTTTTATTACTTATCACATTAATTTTTACAACGAATGTTTATGCACATTCTACAAAAAATATTAATTTTGACAGTAAGGCAAACTGTACAAAAAAACGCTCAATGTTAAAAGGTATTTCAAAATTAAAAAATTATAAAGGTGGCGAAATAATCAAATTTAACTCTTATACAGGATTTGATCAAAGAACAGTTTTAATAGATGGTCATTTAAATAATCCTATTGAAATAACAGGATACCTTCAATTACCAGAAGGATCGGATAAAGTTCCT